>Ga0207747_1000628_pt1 | contig 35987 bp, 29 predicted proteins | sample HigsolmetaGSP11D_FD_184839 | JGI IMG/M metagenome (GOLD analysis project Ga0207747, IMG submission 184839) | High solid enriched microbial communities from the Joint BioEnergy Institute, USA - SP1-1-D (SPAdes) | ecosystem: Engineered > Bioreactor > SSF (Solid state fermentation) > Aerobic >...
AATTCAAGAATTACATTTAGTTCTTGTGCTTTCTGACCTGGTTGCGCATATTTTGGAATTTGCATCGTCGGAGTTGCATAATGCTGATTTCCTTTACCGCCTCTTCCACCTTTTAGGATGACTTCACGTTGACCTGGCCTTGACATATCAACAATTACTTTTCCTGTTTCCTTTTCTCGAACAACTGTACCCAGTGGCACTTTGATGATTAAATCTTGCCCATCTTTACCGTGACAGTGCTTCTTACCGCCTTCCTGTCCATCCTCAGCGATATACTTACGTTTATAGCGGAAATCATATAAAGTATTTAACCCTTCATCCACTTCAAAAATCACATCTCCGCCTTTACCACCGTCACCGCCATCCGGGCCTCCTGCAGGAACATAAAGTTCTCTGCGGAAACTTACATGGCCATCTCCGCCTTTACCAGATCGAATATATATTTCAGCTCTATCTGCAAACATTTTATCACCTGACCCAATCCAATCTTAATGTATTGTCCTCTCATATCAAAAATAAGATACTACTCATGTAACACTAAATAATATAAAATCAATTAGGGCTTAAACACCTAGCGTTTTCGTTACACTTACCAATCCATGTACGAATATCTCCTTGAGTAATCGCAAGAAATACTCCTACAGGTATTACTAATCTGTTTTACGTGGATAGTATAACCGAAATCAATGGTAAATACAACCACAACTAAAATAGTCAAAATAAAAAGAATTGGCTTGCCAATTCTTTTTATCATGAATAAAACCCCAAATCCAAGATCACTCGAGAATTTGGGGTTATTAACGAATGGCTTTAATTATTTTGACTCTACAGGGTAGACACATGCTTTCTTTCTGTTTCTTCCCATTCTTTCAAATCTAAGAACACCGTCTACTAAAGCATATAATGTATCGTCGCCACCGCGTCCAACGTTTAATCCAGGATGGATTTTGGTTCCGCGTTGTCTATAAAGAATATTTCCTGCAAGAACAAATTGTCCGTCAGCTCTTTTTGCACCCAATCTCTTGGATTCGGAATCTCTACCGTTCTTGGTAGAACCAACACCCTTTTTATGAGCGAAAAATTGAAGGTTCATTCTTAACATCTTCTACACCTCCTAAATTCTAATTCACGATTCGTTACGGTTACTGCGATTTCACCTGCTTGATCTGAATGTACTTGTCCGTATATTCTTCTTCGATTCCTTGCAACCCAAGAGCCAAGGAACTAAGTAATAAATTTGCATTATTACTCATCGGTGTAACCACATGAAATTCGATATAACCTTTCTTCTCATCCTGTTCCAAACGGAACTTATCTGAGGTAAAATTCTCAATAGAATTTATCGTATTGATTACCAGGGCTGAAACTGCGGCACAAACCACATCACTACCGTATTCGGCATAATCCGCATGACCGGATAGTGTAAAACCCGTAATCAAGTTGTCTGCATTCTTATGAATGGATACCTTGATCATATCACATTACCTTATGCATTAATCTTTTCAATCTTAACTTTGGTATAAGGTTGTCTATGACCATTCTTCTTGTGATATCCAGTTTTAGCTTTATATCTGTATACAACAACCTTCTTGTTTTTGCCTTCTTCAACAACAGTTGCAGATACACTTGCATTAGCTACAGTAGGATTTCCTACAACTAACTTACCATTGTTAACTGCAAGTACTTGGTCGAAAGATACTGTTGCTCCAGCTTCTAAACCAAGCTTCTCAACTTTAATGATATCGCCTTCCGCTACCTTGTACTGTTTACCACCAGTTGCAATAATTGCGTACATACGGCACCTCCTATTATCATTACTCGCCAACTATGGTGTCTGCATCAAAAAACACAGAACTTAAACCTCGTTGTGCGGCACACTCAGTTATACTATCATAAAGTACATTATTTGTCAATAAATTATTCAAAAGTATTATACAGCTCGTACAAAAAAATATTCTCTACAGGAAAATTATTAATATCAGAAAATCCATTTTACGTTACTTTTGCAATAACATATAAATTGGACTAACCGTTTGTCGATAACACTTTTACTACAATTGTATTATGATGTATTATATATAAGTCATTAAATCATTAGATTTCATTATATATCACTCTGCTATATCGCATAGTGTAGCTTCAATAAATTCGATCAATTGCTTACTAGGTATGCAAAGCTGGCAGCCACGAATCCCTGCACTTACTGTGATTTCATCATATAGAATTGCTGTTTCATCCATAAATGTCGGATATTTCTTCTTCATTCCAACCGGTGAACACCCACCTCGAATATATCCCGTAGTACTTAGCAAATCTTTTACATGGAGCATTTCAATCTTTTTATCCCCAACAACTGCTGCCGCTTTCTTCAAATTCAACTCGGTATTTACCGGTATGCAGAATACCATAATCCCCTTCTTCTCACCCTTAGCAACTAAGGTTTTAAACACTTGCTCCGGAGGCATTCCGATCTGTTCTGCCACATACTCTCCAGCCAGATGATCTTCATCAACCTCATATTCCATTGCTTTATAAGAAATTCCTGCTTTCTCCAGCAGTCTCATCGCATTCGTTTTAACCATACATACACATTCTTTCTTATAAAATAAATGCTAAACTTTTTCCTATGTAATATGTCATACTGGATTCCAAGAAAGATACAGCATATTTCAAAGAGCAACTGTTTGAAGCCGTTGGTACCGACCACGTCGTTCGTAATTTGGCTAAGTAATTGTGGTCTTACCATACATGATTCCATCAAGTAGAAACGTGTTGCGAATGAAATGTGCCGTATATTATTTGTTCAACATTGTTAAGCACTCATTCTTCTTAAATCCCGCAACCTGCTCATGAAGCGGTTTCCGTACCTTTTTTCTGGTAACCTCCACAAGTCCAAGCGCAGTCATATCAACGAGCGTCGTTTTAATCGGGTCCTTCTTAAGATGTTCTTCCAATTCCTGCATCAACAGCTCCTGATCCTTCTTTGATTCTAAGTCAATAAAATCGATAATAATAATTCCGGATAAGTTTCGGAGACGAATTTGCCTTGCAATCTCCTTAGCGGCTTCCCGATTTACCTTAAGGAATGTTTCCTGAACCTGCTTTTTGCCGGCTACCGCTTTTCCTGTATTAACATCGATTACCGTTAAAGCCTCTGTCGGCTGAATAACCAGGGTACCTCCTGATTTTAACCAAACATAAGGACGAAGCGCTTCCTCTAATTTCTCATTCAATCCATACAAATTTACCAGGCTAATTAAGGGATCGTCATAAAACCTTAACTTGTCCAAATCCTCAGCTTGGTAATGGGTAAGATAATCCTTGATATGCTCATACAGTTCCTTGTCATCTGTAATAAATTCGTCGATATTTTCCGCATATCCATCACGGATATCACAGATATAGTTTGGTGGAGTTTCATAAACACGGGAAAATCGACTTTTATGAATTCCATATTTCCGTATAGTAATATAGGTCTCAATCAAATGCTCAATCTCTTCTTTTATTTTTTCCTCAGGCATATAGGCGGCATTGGTACGAAGAATGAAACCATACTGCTTATTCTGATATTGCATCGCAATATTCTTTAATCGCTTTCGTTCCTTCTCATCAGAGATTTTGGAAGATATCCCGATTGTCGTTTTACCATACGTTAATGCTGCATATTTACCTGTAAAATTTATGTTAGCACTAACAACAGGCGCTTTCGTTTTCACATCCTCTTTTACTACCTGCACGAGAAGTTCATCGCCGACTTTCACTTTTACTTCATCCAAGCCTGCATTTGCCTCAGAATCATAGTTATCATTGGCCATGATGGGATATCGGTTCTCGGACATGGAATAATAGCACATTCTGCCGCCTTCAATCTCGACAAATGCTGCATTGATATTTTTAACAATGTTTTTTACCTTACCGAGATAGATATTCCCTAGGATACCGGTATCCTCCGTGCTGTTAATTGATACCTGCACAAGATTCATATCTTCAAAATAGGAGGATATTATTCTGTTTTCCTGCCTTACAATAACCAGTTTGTTACTCATTGTTAACTCCAATCCCGACAACGATTATCTTTCCAGTTGATCCAGCGCAATCAGTTTCCCATCTTCTGCATCTCTCGTATAGATTTCAATGCGATGCACCTGCCAAGCAAATTTATTAAATGGAACATCTAAATAATTATAAAATGCCTCCATAACTAGCTCCGGCTTTAGGTTAACCGCACTTCCGGTGTCCAACTGAAGAAATACACGAATTCCGTTATCAAACTGATCTGCCACACTATTCTGTAAATCATATCCACAAGTATTTTCCGTTTTTAGCATTTGATTTAATTTATCCTGATATTCCTTTTCCTCAAACGCAACCAAGGAAATCATTGGTTTGATGTCCACTTGCTTTTCACTTTTTTTCGTCTTCTTATCAATCTCAATCCTTTCTTGCGCAAGAAATTCGCAGAAAGCTTTCTGAAATTCTTCCTTGACCTGTACCTTATCACCAATCTCATATCCATCTTTTAAGGATACCATATAATCAGCAGAGGCTACCAATGACATAGCCGTTACCGCTTTCTGATTCTCTTCACGGTCTTTTAAAAATCGAAATCCTGTGATATGAAAACCTTCCGTCATAACCGCATTTAAACGTTCGATCATTACCTTAGGTTCATCCGAGGTAACCAATTCGGCATCCAAATATTCCCCGTCACTGGTTATCCCCAAACCCAGCGGTGCTGCAAATGACATAATCTGATGTGGATTAAAACCTTTGGTATATTCACTGTCAAAGCCTGCGCGGCGAAATGCTTTCTGGAAATACCGCAGAACATCAAGATGTCCGATAAATTTCATAGCACCGTATTTTTGGAATTTAATTCGTACTTTCATTGGTTACCTCCTTCAGACCTGCGTGGTCGATAAAGCAAACACCACCGCCAAATACTTTTGCTCCGCAACCGGTACAGGACTGTTTACAGTTCAATGTAACTTTTTCCGCTTTTGCGTTCTTGTATTCACGTAATAGGAATTTCTTTGTAACTCCCGTATCGATAAAATCCCAAGGGAATACCTCTTCCTCATCTCTTTCTCTACAAGTGTAGAACCTATAATCGATACCATTATCTTCAAAAGCTTTTAACCAGCGGTCAAAGTCAAAGAATTCACTCCAGGAATCATAGAGGCAACCGGACTTATAGGCATCGTATAGCACCTTACCGATTCGACGATCCCCTCTAGCGAATACGCCTTCCAGTTCCGAAAGATCCGCTTCATGCCAGTTATATTTGATACTCTTTCTGTTCAATTGCTCATTAATCTTATTACGAAGAAGATGCTGCTTCTCAAGGTATTCTTCACTCGTATTCATTCTAGCCCACTGGAAAGGCGTAAATGGCTTCGGAACAAAGAAGGAAGTACTTGCGACAATACTTACTTTTCCATTACGTTGATCCTTGGGAATCTCATAATACTTTCTTGCTATCTTATCTGCTAAAATTGCAATACCTTCAATATCTTCCTCTGTTTCCGTAGGCAGCCCCATCATAAAGTATAATTTTACGCGGTTCCAGCCACTTTGGAATGCCTTAGATGCCCCACTCAGGATATCCTCCTCGGTAAGCCCTTTATTAATCACATCACGAAGTCTTTGGCTGCCGGCCTCCGGCGCAAAGGTTAAGCTGCTCTTACGGATATCCTGCACTTTGCTCATCACATCCAAGGAAAATGCATCAATCCGTAAGGATGGTAAGGAAATGTTAACTCCCTTGGAGCCAAATTCATCGATTAGGAAATATACCAACTCATGCAAATGGGAATAATCACTGGAACTTAAAGAACTAAGTGAAATCTCATCATGCCCGGTGGATTTAAGCATCTCATAAGCACATTGTTTCAGGTATTCCAGGTCGCGTTCTCTCGTAGGACGATAGATCATCCCTGCTTGGCAGAAACGACATCCTCTGATACAGCCTCGCTGTATCTCAAGAACCACACGATCCTGCGTAGCTTTAATAAACGGAACCAATGGTTTTGTCGGATAATAAGATTCACTTAGCTTCATTTCGACTTGCTTCTTCACCTTATCCGGCGCATTGGGATTATTCTTAACAATGCTCTTAACCGTTCCATCATCATTGTAGCTTACATCGTAAAAGGCAGGTACATACATTCCTTCAATCCGAGCCATATGCTCTAAGATTTCTTTTCTTGATTTCCCCTGCTTTTTACACTCCTTATAGGTATCTAAGATCTCGTTATAAGCCGTTTCCCCTTCTCCGATATAGAAGAAATCAAAGAAATCCGCAATCGGTTCCGGATTGTAGGTGCAAGGGCCGCCGCCGATAACCAAGGGATGCTCCTCTGTACGATCCTTCGCATAAATCGGAATCCGGGAAAGCTCCAATATCTGCAATACGTTGGTATAGCACATTTCGTATTGCAGTGTAATGCCAAGGAAATCAAAATCCTTCACCGGATCCTGACTTTCCAATGCAAATAGAGGGATGTTCTTCTCCCTCATAATCTTGTCCAAATCTACCCAAGGAGAATATACCCTCTCACAATAGGTATCCTCTCTTCGATTCAAGATATCATATAGTATTTGAATTCCCAAATGCGACATTCCTATCTCATACACATCAGGGAAACACATGCAAAACCGAATATCCACTTCTTTCGGGTTTTTCACTTGCATATTAACCTCTCCGCCAATATAACGGGCAGGTTTTTCTACCGATAGTAAAATTTCATCGGAAAGTGCCAGTTTTCTCATTGTAATTTTCCTTTCCATACAGATGAATAAACCTACCAAACAAAGGAACTCTGGTAGGCATTCATAATACCTCGTATTAATCTAATACGATATTATACATGAAAGTAAAAAAAATTACAACGAACAAAAAGCACCTCTACTATTTAAACCAAGTTACAACAACTTCCTCCAACTTCTTTAACGTATCATTACCGGTTACATACTCACGTATCATGTTAGTAGAAAACTTACCAATTTCGATATCCAATTTATCAATAGCGAATATACATAGAAAAATAAGTATGGCACATACTGTCCGTAAAATCAGCGCTCGATAAGATGCAATCTCCTGAGGGGATGCTTCCTCATTTATCTTATTATTTGCCCAAGCCTGCATGCGATTACTGCTGCCATCGGAAAATAATCCAAGTCCCTTTCCTTTTTTCTTGTACATTTTTTCCTGGATTACCGGTTCTGCGTCATAATTGTAATTTTCATATCCTCTTGGATGCCTGGGTACTGCGTGAAGTTGACGAAGGCATGCCTCTCTCGCCTGACGAATATATTCTGCTCTGGAAAGTGGGGGAATACAATTCTGCGTATCACTCATTGGGGAGTCTACATATTCCATATCCGTGTCAACCACATCATCCACATCCACTTTTTCCAAACCCGTACTGAACAAATGATCATTCATATTGCTGCTTAAATTGGTCTCGATTTGCTGAAGCATTTTATCGTCGTAGTTAGTATCCATATCCTACCTCCTCCCTATTATAAGGGAATATACATCCTATACCCGAGTTACTATTCCTTCCTTTAATCATTTCATTATTTTGTAATTGCTTGTATTCATTTCATTATATTGATAATCTTCATTAAATATTACTTACCGGTTAAGGAAATTGGCTATATTTATAGGATGAAAGAATTTCCAATAGGCAATCACCTAAAATCTCTTCTTATATTTAATACTACATAATTATTTTAAGTAAACTATGATTGGCAAATAATTCACTTATGATATCATGAAAATTCAACAAACCAAGGTCTTTAATCAAACATAAAATATGCAACCCTAATTTTCATAATTAAATGAAGAATTCTCATTTCTCACAAATTATTCTATCAACAAGATGAATTGGTAACCCAATTCACTTGTCATAAATAAAAAGAATTAGCAACCCAATTCTTTTATCATGAATATAAAAAATGGGAAGTATGATACTTCCCATTTTACACTTCATCCACCATTCGGTACCCTACGCCAACTTCAGTCACGATATACTTCGGTTCTGCCGGGTTTGCCTCAATTTTGCGCCGAATATTAGCCATATTAACACGTAAGGCTTGATTTTCATTCACATATGGTCCCCATATTTCCTTTATGATGTAATCATGAGTCAATACCTTACCTATATTCTTCGATAGCAGTACGATTATTTTGTATTCAATCGGAGTCAGATGGACTTCACGATCATCCACTTTCACAATACGCTTATCCAAATCAATGGTAAGCCCGCCAATGGTGACTTTCCCTGTTTCCAAATTGTTGTCACTCCGAATCTTTTGGCTATGTCTTACCTCTGTCCGAATTCTTGCCAAAAGTTCTGAGGTTCCAAATGGCTTTGTTATATAATCATCCGCTCCCAGATCAAGTGCTTCCACCTTCTCCCGTTCATGTCCTCTTGCAGATACTACAATGATAGGAACGCTGCTCCACGTCCGAATCTTCTTAAGCACCTCAATTCCATCGATATCCGGTAAACCAAGATCCAACAGAATAAGGTCCGGGCTATGGGATGCTGCCAAAGCGATAGCTTCCTTGCCTGTCTGGGCTTTTATTACATGATATCCATTGGAAGTAAGTATCGTGGAAATAAAATTACTGATTGCCACTTCATCTTCTATTAAAAGAATCAAAAGTTTATTATTCATAGATATCCAAACCTTTCTTTAGCTTACCAATAGAAGTTGCGATAATATTGGAAGGTTTATTATTTAACAATATTCTTTACCAATGCGTAAACCTATATTAAAATTCATTATAATTAATAATTGATTATAAAGGAAGCATAAACCGAAATAACGCTCCGCCTTCCTTTTTATTTTCCGCTTCTATATTACCATTGTGCGCTTTGATGATTGACTTGCATATGGAAAGTCCAATCCCCATTCCTCTGGAGGAATCAGAAGATCTTTTACCATTTGGAATGTAGGATTCAAAAAGATGCGGAAATTCCTGTTTTGCAATGCCTTCCCCATGATCACTAACCTCAAAAACAGCATAATTGCCTTCCTTTCTTAATATTACTTCCGTCTCCTCGTCATTTCCTGAATGCTTAATTGCATTTTCAACCAGATTGATAATCACTTGTTCTATCAATGTACCATCCATCGGCACCATAAGGAGCTCCTCCGGTACGGAAACTTTGATTTTACTATCCGGAAAACGTTTGCGAATTCTTCGTATCGCAGTCGCAACGATTTCCTCCGCTGCTTCCGGAGTTTTTGTTACATTGGCAGTATCTTTATTAATACGGGTAACAGAAAGGAGGTTTTCCACCATATGAATTAACCATTGGGAATCATCCTTGATATTTGCTAAAAGCTGTTTCTTGGTTTGCCTATTAAGGGAATCGTAATTCTCCAATATCGTCGAACTTGCACCTAGGATTCCGGTAAGAGGCGTACGAAGATCATGGGAAATCGCCCGAAGCAGATTACTCCTCATCTTCTCCTTTTCCGTTTCCACAAGCATTACTCTTTGCTCATCTGACAAACGCTGCCGTTCCAGTGCTATTGCAATCTGTGAGGCAATTCTTTTTAATAATATTTTATTGTTTTGCAATTTTAACAATCCGTTCACATAGGAAATCCCAACGACACCAAGTACATTCCCTTGAAAAATGATAGGAATATAGTAAGCTTTCGCATCGGAAAAGGTATCCGTACCGGCACCGGCGTTTTTTTGGTTAAGGAAAACCCAATGCGCTACCGCCTTTTCCTTGGATGATAACAAGGACAATGCATCCGGATCTGTCTTACACTGCTCCAATATACCATTGGCACCAGTGATTGGATCCTTTGCATAAAATATTACGGATGATTCAAATAGCTTCTCCAAGTATTTATTCGAAATATCAATGATATTCTCCAAACCTCTCGTAACGAGAAGTTTCTTATTTATCTCATAAAGAACTTCCGTTCTCTTTTCTCTCTCGAGGGCGAATTCTGCCTGCGCTTTGATACGGATAGTCAATGCGCTTGTGATTAATGCAGTTATAAGCATGACGATTAAAGTAATTAAATTTTTATGGGAAATGGCAGCAAATCTATAAAACGGTTCTGCAAATATAAAATTAAATAGAAATACACTGATAAAAGAAGCAACTGTCCCATAAATATACCCGGAGGTCACTCTGGATATCAATACTACGGATAAAATATATAAAATACTTGGATTGTCAAATTCGATGTATTTCAATGCAATGGCAAGAATTGTAGTCAAGATCAGTATAACCGCTGTCTTACCTATGTCCCTCCAGGAAAAAGAGAAACCGTTGATTTCATTCTTTTTCTTTCTCTGATGATAGGATTTTATGTTATCATTATCAGGAATTATGTGGATTTCAATATTATGCAGCATGGCTACCAGCATATCTTCTAAATCCTGCTCAAACAGTTTCCTTAGCGTCTTCTTATTCCTGCTTTTCCCGATAACAATATTCGTAATCCCGGTAAGTTTGGCATAGTTTGCTATCGTAGTTGGAATATCGTAGCCATTTAAAATAACCGTTTCTGCACCAAGCTGCTCTGCCAGCGCAAGATTCTCCTGCAGAAAATTCTTTTCTTCCTCCATGACTTCATCGTCTTGAATATTCTCAACATAAACAGCTACCCAAGGTGCATGGAAAGCTTCTGCCGTTCTTGCTGTCCATCGGATACATCTGGTTGAGGAAGGTGAATTGCTGATGCATACCATTAGTTTTATATTGGCAACCTTTTCTGAACTGGGGTGTTCATTCTGATTAATATGGCTAATCCGGTCTGCCACTTTACGCATGGTTATCTCGCGTAATAGTTTGAGATTCTCTTTGGTAAAGTATTGCGCTTTCTCTTCTATATCAGCTTTGGGATATTTATGGTTTTTTTCAAAACGTTTGATTAGCTCATCCGGTTCAATATCAATTAAAATTACTTTATCCGCCTGTTCGAAGATATAGTCCGGAATGGTTTCCTTCTCATCAAACTGCATGATATCATACACAATATCATTCATGCTTTCCAAATGCTGAATATTCACAGTTGTGTATACATCAATTCCAGCATTCAGTAATTCCTCAATATCCTGATACCTTTTCCTGTTTCGAACTCCTTTAACATTGGTATGGGCTAGCTCATCAATAAGGATAAGCTTAGGTTTGCGCTTCAATGCCAGATCGAGATCAAATTCCTTTTTCTTCCCAATCACTTTCAGAGGCAGTACCGGTAAACCTTTCATTAACTGTTTTGTCTCCGGGTTAACCTTTGGCTCAAGATATCCGATAACAACATCGAGTCCATTCTTAAAAAGTTCCTTAGCTTCATCCAACATGGCATAGGTTTTTCCTACACCATTCGCATAACCAAAGAAGATCTTAAGTTTACCACGATGTTTTCTTTGTCCTCCCGATATTTGCTCCGGAAATGAATGAATACGATTATTTATTTTCTGCGAATCATTTATGCTCATAGCTGCTATATTCCTTTATTCCTTATTTTCTCCTTTACAATTCGGTATCTACAAAATGTTACTTTTACCTTTCTTTATCTTACTCAACTATATCACTTTTTTATTTTTCCTTCAATCATCCATTCCATGATTCATATGTCTATGTCCCATACGATTATCTCTTGCTTTTTGCGCTCTAGTATGCATCGCTTTCGTTAGACATTTATCATTGAAATATCCCATCAATTCATTTATAATAATTTTAGTTAACGTAAAAACGATTGGAAATATTATACTTTCAAGGATTAAGTTATAAGGAGGAATACTCGATGTCAGAAAATGTATATGACATACTAAAGGAACGTGGGTTTATTGAGCAATGTACCCATGAGGATGAAGTTCGAGAATTATTGGGGAAGGAATCCGTTACCTTTTATATAGGGTTTGATGCAACTGCAGATAGTTTAACAGCCGGTCATTTTCTTACAATTATGGCCATGATGCACATGCAGAAGGCTGGTCATAGACCTATTGCACTGCTCGGCGGAGGTACCACAATGATTGGTGACCCTACCGGTAAATCCGATATGCGCTCCATGATGACCTTAGAAACGATTCAGCATAACGCAAAACGTTTCCAAGAGCAGCTTTCCAAATTCATTGACTTTGATAATGATAAAGCGATTATTGCCAATAATGCAGATTGGCTATTAAATTTGAACTATGTGGAATTCTTAAGAGAAATCGGCGTACATTTCTCCGTTAATAAAATGCTTGCTGCAGAATGTTATAAGCAAAGAATGGAGCGAGGCCTTACCTTTTTTGAATTTAACTATATGTTAATGCAATCCTATGACTTCTGGAAGTTAAATCAATTATATGGCTGCATCATGCAATTAGGCGGAAATGATCAATGGTCCAATATCATTGGTGGTGTTGAATTAATCCGTCGTAAAGAGCAAAAGCCGGCTTATGGTCTAACCTTTAAACTTCTTACGACCAGTGAAGGCGTTAAAATGGGTAAGACGATGAAGGGTGCTGTATGGCTAGATCCGGAGAAAACATCTCCTTATGAATTCTACCAGTATTGGAGAAATATTGAGGATGTTAAAGTTGAGGAATGCCTTGGTCTTTTAACCTTCTTACCAATGGATGAGGTTCGTAGACTCGGTGCATTGCAAGGCTCTGAAATTAACTATGCTAAGGAAGTATTGGCTTACGAAATTACTAAGATTGTTCATGGTGAGGAAGAGGCAAAGAAAGCCCAGGATGCTGCAAGAGCCCTATTTGCCAATGGCGGTAAGACTGAGAATATCCCAACCACATCCTACCCGGCAAAACGATTTGAAGAAGGTATCGATTTAATTACTCTGCTTTGCGATGCGAAGCTTGCTTCCTCCCGTTCCGATGCCAGACGTACCATACAGCAAGGCGGCGTAACCGTTAATGATGTGAAAGTTACAGAATTTGACCGTATCTTCACTCGCGATGATTTTGATGCGGATGGTGCCCTTCTTGTTAGAAAGGGTAAGAAATCCTATCATCGTTTTATTGCTGAATAACTTAATATAGACAATGAAATATGCAACTCGGTAAGTACTTATAGTAATGCGCTCGATGTATAAATATAAGGAAAAGAATGGAGTTGAAACTATGCCTTGGTGTCCAAATTGTAAAACGGAATATCGGAAAGGCTTTACGATGTGTTCTGATTGCAATACTCCGTTGGTTGAGAAATTAGTCAATGATGAGATGGTGCCGTTTTTTCAAGCAGAAGAAAAAATTATTGCCGAAAGACTCGTCAACTATTTTGCTTTCTCCGGGTTAACTTCCGATATTCAGTACCATGAAGAAAATCAGGTGTATGTAGTATCCATCCCTGCCGAGAAACAAATGGAAGCAAAAAAGCTTTATCAAGCCTTCTACTTTGTGGAAAGGGAAATGGCCGGAAAAGAATCCTCGCAAAAAGAGGCAGTTTCTAAGGATAACCATACTTCTGGAAGCGACTGGATAAATGACATTTCTGATGACAGTAATCACCGACCTTATGCTTCTGCTAGTTGTACGGCTGAAACAGTACAGGCAAACGAAGACAGCAAACTACTACAGGATGACACAGCCGTTACCGAAGATTCCACGTCTAAGGATGCACTTGAAGTTGAAGGCATGGATGCCCCCCCAGAGAACAATGAACCTACAACTTATGTAATGAAATCCGAGCAGTATAAGGATTTAAAATCCACGGTTTGGATTTTTCTGTTCTTTGGTATTGCAGGTCTACTCATATTAGCATTGAACCTGGTAGGCATCTTTAACTTTGTTCATGGTTTTATTCCTTATATCGTAATGGGCGCTTTATTTCTCTTCTTCCTATATGTTGCATTAAGCACCAATCGTAAAGCGAATATGGTGCAAGCAGAAATTGAGGAAGAGAATAAATTAACCGACAAAATTAACAAGTGGCTGAAAGCCAATATCACCAAAGATTATCTTGCTGCTATTCATAAAGAATCCGTTTCATCGGAATTAAACTATTTAAAAGCAACGCAGCACATACATGATTTATTAATTAAAGAATTCGGACCACAGAATTCTGCGTATCTTGATCGTTTGATCGAAGATTACTATAGCAATTACTTAGAATAAAATATAGGTTGCAGATAACGGTGAAACCGACCCCTGAAAGTTAGATTTTTGAGTGGTCGGTTTTTTTATATTGAACAAAAGTGTTAATAATCCAATTCTTTATAATTTAATTGTCAACTTTTATATCTATGTAGGTTGACATTGTTGCTTTGTATGCTATACTAAATAATCATATGGAACGAGGCGAAATCTATGGAATTAAAACAACAAATAGTAAAGATACTAGAAGAAAACCGTGGCAAAAGTATCAGTGGCGCCAAGCTGGCAAAACAACTCTTTGTCACCCGAAGTGCTGTCTGGAAAGCAATCAAATCCTTGCAAAAGGAAGGTTACCGTATCACAGCAACCACTAACAAAGGGTATTGTTTGGCTCCTGATAACGATATTGTTTCCGCAGAAAGCATACTCCCCTATCTCAAGGGAAAGGCAAGGAATTTTACTCTCAGCGTTTATCAAAGCGTTACATCAACCAACACCATTGCTAAAGAACTCGCTTCTGGCGGTGCTACCGAAGGTACGGTAATCATTGCCAGGGAGCAAACCGAAGGACGAGGACGAATGGGAAGAACCTTTTATTCCCCAAATGCAACCGGCATCTATTTCTCTATTATATTAAGACCGAATCTAAGTATTGAGGATTCCTTACGTATCACAACGGCTTGCGCTGTTGCTGTATCAAAAGCAATTGAGACAGTCGCCGGTGTGGAAGCGAAAATCAAATGGGTAAATGATATCTTCGTTGACGATAAGAAAGTATGCGGTATCTTAACGGAGGCCTCCCTGAATTTTGAAAATGGTGGTTTGGAATATGCGGTCGTGGGGATAGGACTCAATATCGTAACGAAAGATTTCCCTGAGGAGCTAAAACCAGTTGCGGGCTCCATTTTTAAAGATAAACCGGAAGATATTCCGGTTACCTCCATTCTGGTGGCTGAAATTTTAAATAATATCGCAAATATGATGGACACGCTTATGGATGAAAAACATCTTCGTGAATATCGAAACCGTTCCTTCCTAATCGGTAAGCAAATCCTGGTTATGAAAGGGAATAACACGATCCAAGCGAAAGCGATTGCCATTGATGAAAAAGCAAGATTAGTAGTTGAATATGAGGATAAGACGGTAGAAGCATTATCCTCCGGAGAAGTAAGTATTCGACCAAATCCTTTAGGACGGAATTTATAAGGAATGATCGAATTAGAGAAGCTCTGCAATAATTCATATCACGAAAGGAAAATGAAAGATGAAAAATACACTAACCAAAGATCGGATATATCATCCCAATCAAAGCAGCAAGGTAAAAGAGCTTGTGCAAACCGGTATGTTTACTGCAATCATCTGTGTTCTTTCACAAATCACCATACCAACGCAACCCATACCTTTTACTTTATCGGTTTTTGCAATCTTTTTAACCGGTACTCTTCTGCCTCCAAGATACGCATTCTTGTCAGCGCTTTGCTATCTAATTCTTGGTGCTTTTGGTGTTCCGGTATTTGCTGAATTTCAAGGTGGATTTCATATCCTAACCGGTTTAACCGGAGGGTACTTAGCAGCGTATCCCATTATGGCTTTTGTTACTGCATTATTTACCTATCGTCGTAAGAAAGCCAAACTTCTTCAGACTGTAATCGGTATGCTTATTTCCCTATTCCTCTGCTACATAATTGGAACCCTATGGTTTGTCCATGTCAGCGAAACCAACTTTTACTATGCATTAACCGTTTGCGTTTTTCCTTTTGTATTCTTTGATTTATTTAAAATTGCTTTAGCAATAGTAATGAGTACGATTATAAGAAAAGCACTTAGAAACAGCTTAATTTAAACAAGATGAATTGGAAAGCCAATTCACTTGTCAAGGATAAAAGAGGCTTTGGAAAAGCCTCTTTCTTTTGTAATACTGTATGAATTAAATCAATTTTACATCATAGGGGTAAATAATTCTTCTAATTCTTCTTTTGTTAAAGTATTAATAAATACCTGCTTAGAGCTAATGACTGATTCTGAAAGCTCTTTCTTGCGTTTCTGCAGCTTAAAGATTTTTTCCTCAATCGTTCCTTTGGTTATTAACTTCATTACATGCACTTTATTCTGCTGGCCAATACGATAAGCACGATCGGTAGCCTGGTCTTCCACCGCAGGATTCCACCATGGATCATAATGTATTACCGTATCTGCACCAGTTAGATTGAGTCCCGTACCTCCGGCCTTTAAGGATATCAAGAACACTTTGCCCTCGCCACTATTAAACCGCTTCACATAATCATTTCTTACATCTGTCGGAGTGCTTCCTTCGATATAGAAATATGGAATTTCTAATTCTTTTAGCTCTTTTTCAATAATCTTAAGCATACTTGTAAACTGTGAGAACACTAGTATTCTATGGTCATTGGCAATTGCATCAGGAATGATTTCCATCAATAAATCCAATTTGCCGCTTCCCCCCTGATAGTTTTCAATAAAGGTAGACGGATGGCAGCAAATCTGGCGCAATCTTGTGAGTGCTGCAAGAATTTTAATTCTACTTTTTTCAACCCCATATTCCACTATCTCGGAATGGATCTCATTGCGGATATTCTCCAAATAAGCCAGGTAAACTTTCTTCTGTTCCTCAGACAAATCAGTTAACATTTTTGTCTCGTATTTATCCGGAAGTTCCGTTAACACATCCTTCTTCATACGACGAAGAATAAAAGGTGATATGCGCATATGAAGGTCATCCAGGGCTTGATGATCTTCCCTCAGAATTGGTTTCTCATAAACCTCCAGAAACTTTGCATGGGTGCTAAGATATCCCGGTAAAATAAAATCAAAGATGGACCAAAGTTCCGATAAGTTATTTTCAATGGGCGTACCCGTTAACGCAAATCGATGATCTGCCTGTAATCGCTTCACGGATTTTGCATTCAATGAAGCATCATTTTTAATAAATTGTGCTTCATCGATGAAAACGGTATGAAACTGTATCTTTTCATACAATGCGATATCTCTTCGTATCAACGGATAGGAAGTAATCAGCACATCATACTTCTTGTAAGCCTCAATAATTTCCTGTCGTTCTGCCGGCGTTCCGGTAACAACGGCAGTTTTTAAAAATGGAGCAAAGTTCTCAATCTCGTCAGCCCAATTATAGATTAAGGAAGTCGGACATACAACCAAATAATGATTCTTCTTATCCTTTACCAATTCACCTTTTTCATAATTAGAATAGGATGCAATATACACAATGGATTGCAAGGTCTTTCCTAATCCCATATCATCTGCCAGGATACCACCCAATTCATTCGTAGCCAAAGTCTTTAACCATTTGTAACCGGTCACCTGATACGGTCTTAAATCAGCTAAAATGCCTTTCGGAACTTGATAGTCCGTTATTACAGGGTTAAGGATTTTTTCTGTCAGCGCCTTAAAATCTTTATCATAGGTAAACTTAAAATCTTTATCGCTAAATACCTTTTCTAAATAAACTGCATGCTGCTTATCCAAGAGAAAGGCATTCTCTTTCATGTTCTTATCGCTGACATTTAGCATCTCCATAATCCTTGATACTTCTGCCAAATCACTATCCTCCAGATTTATAAAGCTACCGTTCTTTAAGCGGTAATATTTTTTCTTCACCTGGAAGGAATGGAACAAATCTCTAAGTTCATCCTTAGGAACTTCATCAAACGATATATCTAATTCCAACATATTAATTCCCGTATCAAGCCGAACTCCCGCCTTAAAATTCCCCGGCAGATGGATACCAAGCTTACGAAAATCCTCGGAATAAAAGAGTGCTGCGTACTCTCCCAATTCGGAAATTCTCTCCGATAGGAATTCATAGATCCGATCCTCATCCTTAAGTAAATAAAAATTCTTATATGGCAAAAAGCCCATATCCAATAACTTTGAGATAATTTCATCTTCCTTATCCCGCTGCCGTACAATGATATAGGATCCGGCAGACGCATTGCCGAAGGAATTGAATTCATAATCTCCGTATTTAAATTTCAGTTCTGCCTTAATGCCGTTATTCTTATACTTATCCATATATAGTTTCGCTTCCATATCGCAAGCGATATATCTGCTCTTTAATTCTTCCGGGACATCCAGTTCCATTGTTTCACTAATTCTCGGAAGAACATATTCCAGAAATTTATTCTTATGCTCTCCACGGAACACAAGGGGTTCCTTATCCCTGCCAAGGCTATTGTAAAATGGCTTAAAATAGCGAATAAATTTCTTATCCGGCAGATAGATATTACCATCATAAAAGAACAATTCTCCGGTTTCTGTAATCGGAATAATCGGCTCTTTGCTTTGATAATCTATCGAAATCGTATCTTCATCCAAGGATAACTCATAAGCCACTTTTGGATTCTCTCTAAGGAAATGGACATTGGTATACTCCTTTCCATAGAGGGATAAATTGAAAGGACTTCCGTGTAACGTATCCAACAGTTTCAACAGCATATTTTTTGTAATGGTAACCTCGGATTTTGAAAATATCTTTGAAAAATGGGTACTGTCAATTAACTCTTGGATCTCATAAAGATGCAAAAGATAATCTAAAACTGCCTGTGAAGTTCCGTCAAAAGTGCTTTCCCCATGGATAAATTTAAATTCTTTTCCTACCACAAAGTTTTCCTTATGATAAATATTGGATAAGAACTTTTTGATTGTTTGAATTTTATATTTTCTGCTGCTGCCTCCATGCAGAGAAACAAAAGCTCTTCCGGAATCCCTCTTAAGAATGGTCGGAATATGAATGGTAACATCCAATTGAAACGTTTCTCCAACCATTGTTGTATCATCCTGAGACATGAAATAATCAATCACATGCATTACTTTTCTTTCCTCAGGACTTTTGGACTCTGACATTAAGCTGCGTTCCTGATATTTTAATATAAATAATAATGCCGCCACCACATGCTTACAGGCACCTTGATCCTTAAGCCTGGAGGGGCAATTACAACTATAATCGAAAGAACCATCTTCCTGCTCATCCACGGTTACAGAATAATTATAATTCCCTTTCACAACCATTCGATATTGCTTTGTCGCATTCGAATAAGTCGCGCTAACGATCCGGTTATCTTTGTAGTATTGTAATCCTCTGGCATAAACCGTGTCATTCGAAGCTAAATTGCGAATTCCTGTCCGTGAAATCTCTATCATATCTGCACACCTTTCTTGCATTGTATCTTATTATTATACCACATTTTAAAGAAAAGTGTTAGGACATATTAAAAGAGAGTACCTATTTTATAGATACTCTCTTACCAATATTAGATATATTTACTTAAACGATTTTGGTCTACTATGTTAATAATTATCCTTGTTAATAAAAATTTTATTATCTATATAAATGGTTTTTCCATCCGAAACAAATAAATATCAGGAAATTTTAAGTTGTTGGTGGTCCATACCTGCCTTTCTCTTATATTTTAAGATAAACAAATTAAGCTATATGGTGGTCCATACCTTCCTTTCTTGATATTTCCTTTTTGCAACGAAATATTCGTTTCTTTGGTTAATACCTTCTTTCAAAATTACTTCTTTGCAAAAACATCCATATATTTTATTTCTATTTCAAGGGACTCACCTCTTTCGTAGAATTTCTTTAACGGTTCCTTTCTGTAATTTAATATTAACCTACAATATGTATTTTGTCAAGTTATTTTCTGATAATTTTGTCGTATAATTATATATTTTTGATATTACTATAATTTTATATTAATTGTCTGTATTTTCCAAAACGTAGTTTTTGTGCATGAACCGTTTATCGTATAAACATTTAAACAAGCTTGGAGAATCACTCTATTTGAAATGATGAATCTGCTATTCTAGAAATTAAGACGTTCTCCTACGATTTGCCAGTTGATATTATTCATAAAACGGTTTATGTATTCCACTTTGTTATCAGCGTATTGGAGGAAATAAGCATGTTCATACATATCCAATACCAGAATCGGAGCATAGTAAGCTATATTTCCAAGATCATGGCTATCAAGGCTTACATTGCGTAATCTTCCCGTTCTTTGCTCATATGCAAGAATCGCCCAGCCTCTGCTGGCTTTTGCAGTTGCTATAAAATCCTCCTTCCAATCGGATACACAGCCGTAATCGCGGCTTATACGCTGTGCTGTTAACGGATCCGGATCGTTTTGCTCGCCACCAATATTCTGAAAGTACAATTCATGAAGAATTACGCCATCCAGTGCATAGGTCTCACCCCGTTTTAAATCCCGGAATTTACCGAAGGTAGTATTGGCTTCACTTCTCCCAGCTTCCGTAGTGTAAAGCTCCTCATCAATCTTATTAATGCTATTAACATATCCCTCGTACAATCTTACGTGTGCTTCATATTGTGCACGGCTGACAACCGTGATATCATCCGAATAACGGAAATCCACTTTTTGTATCATAGAATAGCCTCCTTACGATGAAAGATTTTGATATTACACATTGCTATAAATACCATTTCTACTTTAAATCTTACGAAGGCTTTTCCATATATATGCATGAAATTAAAGTAATTTTCTCATCGATAAATTCTGTTTCCCGAAAACTTATATGAAAATGCATAAAAAGAGCAAGTACTATCAAAGGATAGTGCTCGCTCTTTCTTATTCATGATAAAAAGAATTGGCAGGCCAATTCTTTTTATCATCCTTATATCTGATACTCCAATTTCATCCTAATACAGTATAGGCATTCATTTATAACACATATAGAATGTAATTACGGCTGTTTACCGATATAAGCTAAGATACCTCCATCTACATAGAGGATATGGCCGTTTACAAAGTCAGAAGCATCGGATGCCAGGAATATCGCAGGGCCCATAAGGTCTTCTGCTGTTCCCCAACGAGCTGCCGGAGTTCTACCAATGATGAAATCATTGAATGGATTACCTGGCTCTCTAAGCGGAGCTGTCTGAGGTGTAGCAATATAGCCAGGTCCGATACCATTACATTGAATATTATATGCTCCATATTCGGATGCAATATTCTTTGTAAGCATCTTAAGACCACCCTTAGCCGCTGCATATGCAGAAACCGTTTCTCTACCAAGCTCACTCATCATAGAACAGATGTTAATAATCTTACCATGACCTTTCTTAATCATGCTTGGAATAACTGCCTTGGAAACAATAAATGGCGCATTAAGATCCACATCAATAACTTTTCTGAAATCTGCAGCGTTCATCTCAGTCATAGGAATACGTTTAATAATTCCCGCATTATTAACAAGGATATCAATTACGCCTACCTCTTTCTCAATCTGCGCTACCATTTCCTGTACTTTTTCTTCATCAGTAACATCGCATACATAACCATGCGCTTTAATGCCAAGTTCTTCGTATGCTTTAATTCCCTTATCAACCAATTCTTGATTGATATCATTAAAGCAGATTGTTGCGCCAGCCTTTGCATATGCGGAAGCAATTGCAAATCCGATACCATAGGAAGCTCCTGTTACAAGAGCAACTTTTCCTTCAAGGGAAAATGAATTTAAAATATTCTCCATAGTTTGTCCTCCTTTATTACAATCAAATGAGCCAATCTGTAAGGCATCTTTTTCTGTTAATCTGTTATCTGCAATGATTAGTGTGATTCTATATGAATATATTACCTACAATTAACGAAGGTCTTTCATTGCCACATGATCCATATCATCGAAGTCCTGGTTTTCTCCAACCATTCCCCAGATGAAGGTATATGCCTGTGTACCGGAACCAGCATGGATTGACCAACTTGGGCTGATGACTGCTTCACGATTTCTCATGACAATATGTCTGGTCTCTGTAGGCTCACCCATGTAATGGAATACAACTGCATCTTCAGGCATTTCAAAGTATAGATATACTTCCATTCTTCTGTCATGGGTATGGCATGGCATTGTATTCCAAACGCTGCCCGGTTTTAATTTTGTCATTCCCATAACTAATTGACAGCTTTCCACTTGCCCCGGAAGAATATATTTTGTGATAACACGGTGATTGGATTCCTCTAAGGAACCTAACTCAACATTAACACAATTCTCCGGTTTAATTAATACTGTAGGATACGTCTTATGCGCAGGTGCGCTGTTAAAATAGAATAACGCCGGATTCTTCTCATCGCTGCTTGCAAAAACGATATCCTTGGAGCCCATACCAATGTATAAGCCGTCCTTGTAATCTAACTCATAAACGGTTCCATCAACTGTTACTGTACCCTTACCACCGATGTTGATGATACCCATTTCTCTTCTTTGAAGGAAATATTCTGCACGGATTTCCTCTCCGGCTTTTAATGTAAGAGGAGTTACCGGTACTGCAGCACCAACAATAATACGGTCAATATGGCTATAAACGGTTTTAACCTCACCTGGTACAAATAGATTTTGAATTAAAAACTCCTCACGGAGTCTATCTGTTGTGTAATGTTTTACATCTTTTGGTGACGAAGCTGTTCTCAGTTCCATAATACAACCATCCTTTCTTTTCTATATTTGAATTTGACAATTAATTATTACTAACTTGGCACCTATATCATAACATATCCTATTTACAATATCTTGTCATATGTTCTTTCAAATGTTGCAAATATTGAATTTCCTGCTATAATTAATAATTAAAAGAGCAAACAGAACCTTTATTAATATGTACGAGAAAAAAGAAATTTAAACTGATATTGCATTATTAAAATAACTTATCTTATATCAATATATAAATAGTACGAATAGCAAGGGGATACCTGTCGACAAATGGAAAGGAGTAATGGAGTATGAAAGAACATAATTCATGTAAATCTGCAATAGAAGCTTGTACTACGGATAAGTACTTTGCTATTGCCCATTTACACTTTGAAGAAAAGACAATGGATATTCATATCCATGATTGCTATGAGATTTATTACTCGATTTCTGGCGGAAAGCAGTTTTTAATTGACAACAAGTCTTATATGATTCAACCAGGAGATATTTTCTTTATCAATCAATATGAAAGTCATCATTTGACCCAGATTGACCAACAGGAACACGAACGAATTGTCATATCCATTCATCCGGATTTCTTAAAGCAATTGTCCACTCCAAATACGGCAATGGACTACTGTTTCCAATATCGTGGTGCGGGTTTCTCCCATCGAATCACCTTGGATAAGGAGCAACAACAGCGCTTTATGTACTACATACATAAACTTACCAGTCTCTCCGGTTATGCGGAAGATGTGTTGGAGCGGGCTATATTTACCGAACTTATGGTTTTTTTAAACAAAACGTTTTACGCAAAAGTGCAGGCAGAAGAAACAGATATCGGTCTTAACTATCAATATGATGAGCAGGTTAATGAAATACTGGAATATATCAATCAGAATATCTCCAGTCCCATCACCATTGATCATCTGGCGAATCAGTTTTACTTAAGCAAATCCTATATCTGCCGTATCTTCAAACTTGCTACCGGAACCACCATTAACAAATATCTGACAGCACGAAGAATAAGCATTGCAAAGTCTTTGCTTTCAGAAGGGATGTATGTCAATGAAGTATACGAAAAATGTGGCTTTCGGGATTACAGTAACTTCCTCAAGTCCTTTACAAAAGCCGTTGGCATATCCCCTAAGAAATATGCACTGTATAATGCTAGGTAGTTCATTCTTCGATACATTTGTTATATTAACTCTCAGGACATAGGAAAATATAAAAAAGATAACCACCAAGATGTATTGGCAAGCCAATTCTTTTGTTTGAATAAAAAATTGGCTTGCCTATTCTTTTTATCATGAATAAAACTGTACCGACAAGTTTCACACAATTCTTCGTGTATCGGTACAGTAATGTTTAAGTCAACTTTACATTTTCTAATCCAGTATTTGATGGTAACTTAGAACAATCCGGTAATTCTTCCGTTATCATCTACGTCAATTCCTTCGGCAGCAGGAACCTTAGGCAATCCAGGCATAGTCATTATAGTTCCGGTAATAGCAACGACAAAGCCTGCACCTGCAGATACATAAACTTCTCGAATATTTACTTGAAATCCGGTTGGTCTTCCAAGCTTAGTAGGATCATCGGATAAGGAGTATTGATTTTTTGCCATGCAGATAGGAAGGTTGCCATATCCGTTTGCTTCTATCGTTTTAATTGCTTTCTCGGCAGCAGGGTCATAAGTGACGCCATCAGCTCCATAGATTTCCTTAGCAATTGCTTCAATCTTCTCTTTAATGGAAAGATTTAGGTCATAAAGCGGTTTATAATGGCTTTCCTTAGTCATCATGGTTTTTAATACTTTCTCTGCAAGTGCTAAACCGCCTTCACCACCCTTTTCCCAAACTTCACTAAGTGCAAATTCACAGTTACGGTTTTCGCAGAATTCTTTTACGAAGTTGATTTCAGCTTCGGTATCGGTGACAAAACGATTCAAGGTAACCACAACAGGAACACCAAACTTCTGTAAATTCTCAATATGTTTCTCAAGATTTACGATACCAGCTCTTAATGCATGCAAGTTCTCCACGGCTAAATCCGTCTTTGGAACCCCTCCATTATATTTCAAAGCACGCACGGTTGCCACAAGAACTATTACGTCCGGTTTTAATCCTGCCATTCTACACTTGATATCAAAGAACTTCTCCGCACCAAGATCAGCGCCAAAACCGGCTTCAGTTACGACAACATCTGCCAGCTTTAATGCCGTCTTTGTTGCTCTTACACTATTGCATCCATGCGCGATATTGGCAAAAGGGCCTCCATGAATAATGGCTGGTGTGTTCTCAATTGTTTGAATGAGATTTGGTTTTAACGCATCCTTTAACAGTGCTGCCATTGCACCTACTGCATTAAGCTCTTTCGCTAAAACCGGCTTTCCTTCATAGGTATAAGCTACGACCATTCGTCCCAGACGATCTTTCAAATCGCGCATATCCTCCGCAAGGCAAAGCACTGCCATGATTTCAGAAGCAACGGTTATAATGAAATGATCCTCACGAACTACACCATCGGCTTTTCTTCCTAAACCAACGACAATATTACGAAGGACACGGTCATTCATATCCTCGCAACGTTTCCACACAATCTGGTTCGGATCAATATTCAAGGTATTCCCCTGATGAATGTGATTATCCAACATTGCAGCAAGTAAGTTATTTGCAGAGGTTATCGCATGAAAATCTCCCGTAAAATGCAGGTTCAACTCATCCATTGGTACTACCTGAGCATATCCACCTCCGGCAGCGCCCCCTTTGATACCAAAGCACGGTCCAAGGGACGGTTCACGAAGAGCAATAACGGATTTAACATTCATTTTGCCCAATGCTTGCCCCAAACCAACGGTCGTTGTTGTCTTACCCTCTCCTGCAGGTGTCGGGTTAATCGCAGTTACCAATACCAGCTTCCCGTCCGGATTGTTTTTCACCTTTTCCCATAATTCATCGGAAAGCTTTGCTTTGTATTTCCCATAGTACTCCAAATCATCCTCGTCGATTGCAAGCTGTTTCGCCACATCTTTGATTGGAAGCATTTTTGCTTCCTGTGCAATTTGAATATCTGATTTCATTACATAACCGCCTTTCCAAAACCAAGAATTTTATATAGAAAATAATAGATTGGAATCTTTCTAAGCATTGCCTCCAGGCAAAATCTTTTTCGTAATACATTTATCCCAATGGAAATAAGCATTATCAGTTACACACTACGATAGCGTTGCACGGTAATCTCTTAGCCCCGTTTTCAGCAGATCAAAAACCTCACTGATATCCGCATCGGTTTTTTGCAAATTTATCATTACAGGGTCAGCATTTTTCGGTGTATTTAACTTTATAAATAACGCTTTCCATTTCGGAAATCTTGCATACATTTTATTTACATCCTTTAGCTTAATATAAATTGATGTTTTCTTTAATACTTTTGCTGTATAAATTTGATCGATTTCTTCCCATGCAATTGGCCCAATAGTTGGTATTGTAGTATGATCAATGATGCCTTGCTCATTCACAGTTAATATAACCTTGGGTTTGATAAAATGATAAACAATAATTACATAACAATAGAGAGTAATCAGTAACCCTACTGAAGTAATCATTATCAAAACTAAACTGTGATTATATATCCCTACCGCTAAAAAAAGCAACCATAATAATATGGTGTAAAGACCAATGATTAAAGATTTTACTAACTTACTACGCTTCTGATATATTTTAACTTCTTCCAAGAACATCAACCCTTTCATTAAGTCATAAATAAAGCTTGGCAAACTACTCGGTATGACTGCTGCTTTTCGCAGATTAGTAGCTCGAGAGACTTGCTCTCTCGCTTTCGTTACACTTATCATACCTCGTATGATAATTTGCTCAAGCAAGCTTGGCTAATTCTCCTACTCGGTATGACTAATCTGCTTATCGTGAACATTATACATTTATTTTCTGTGAGATTACAATATATTTCCTGATTTATTAGAAAATATAATAAAAGTACTTGCTTTTCAAAATAAGTTGAGTATATACTATCTATTAAGACTTTCTTTCAATTGTTACTATCAATTATACATACTATGGAAAATCGTTTATAAAAGGAGCTTATCATGAAATACGATACCATTATTTTTGATTTGGACGGAACTTTATTGAATACCTTGGATGATCTATGCGACAGTGTTAATGCAGTTCTTCAAAAGCATGGTTTTCCCACAAGAAGTCTTGATGAAGTTAGACGTTTCGTAGGTAATGGCGTTGGAGTTCTTATGAGACTAGCAGTTCCTGAATCTGTTACAGACGAGGAAGTTGCCGTATATTTGGAAGAATTTAAGGCGCATTATGAGCAAAACATGGAGAATAAGACCAGACCTTTTGATGGTATCATGGAACTTCTGCTCGATTTGCATCGTTATAATTTTCATGTTGCTATTGTATCAAATAAATTCGACTTGGCTGTGAAAGCATTGGCGAAAACCTATTTTGGCAATCTCATACCGGTAGCAATAGGTGAATCCGCTGATGTAAGACGAAAACCTGCTCCGGATAGTGTTTACACTGCCATTAAAGAACTAGGTTCTGACATACGTAAAACCATTTATGTCGGCGATTCTGATATTGACGTTATGACAGCCAAAAATGCCGGTATCCCATGCATCGGTGTAACCTGGGGGTTCCGTTCCAGAGACGTCTTACGGAATGCCGGTGCAGATTATTTAATTGATACACCGCGAGAAATCTTTACCATTCTATAACTTAGGATTAATTAAATTTTAAAGCTCCTAATCTGCGAAGGGAAATCCTTCGGATTGGGAGTACCAGTTCCTATCCTCTCTGCTTTTTTAGCTGTTCTTTTATATATTCTAAATAACATTTCACAATATTGATGTCCGAACATTGATAGAGCATTCTTGAGCCAACCACATCCTCAATCTCATTAAAGATGAATTCACCTTCATCCCCAATAATAAAATCTATTCCAACAAAGTCAAAATCAAACTGATTGATGATAGTTGATACGATTTTCTTTTCTTGCTCGGTAAGATTATAAAGTTTCACATCACCGCCTAAGGAAAAGTTCGATTTAAAACCTTCCCTTGCAGTTCGCAATACAGCCGCTTGAATTTCCTTGCCAATGACATACACACGCAGGTCTTGATGCCTAGTACCTGTAAGTGGCTGAACAACTAAGTCAGAGTGCCCGACCCCTTGCATGATTTTGCTTATTTCAATATTACTTTCGTCTTCCCGCTTATGATACTCTTCCCCTTGCATGGGTTCATAAAGGAATACCTGTTTTCCTCCATGACCGTCTACCGCTTTGATTACGGTAGGTGACGAGGCACGACAAAGAACCTCTCTTCCCTGTGCATTACGATAGAAACAGGTATCCACCATACGAATTCCTGCCCTTGCAAGATATTGATAGGTCTTTGCTTTATCATTACAGAGCTCTGCGACAAAGGAATTATTGAAAACCCGAATTCCCATCATCTCTAGGTGCTTGCTTAGTAAGGGATAGATTGCTCTGCATATGGCAAAGTCCGGTTTTGGAATTTGCTCTCCTTGGTACGTAATAAAAAGCTTACTATCCCTTACACCAAATTCCAGCTCATCAACCAGAATAAGCTTGACATCAATGCCAAGCTTGCTTCCTTCTTCCATATATAATTTAATATATGCTTCATTATAAATAGCATTTTCTCGGTAGTAAATCAACCAAGCCTTCATGATACACCATTCCAAAGTTTTATATTTTAAAATTGCGATTTGATATGCGCTATGATTGCATCCGCAGCATTCACACCGGTGCAATCATAGATATTCTTAAAATGTGCATTCGAATTGACTTCACATACAATTGGCTCTCCATCCTTGCCAAACAACAGATCCACACCGGCAAAATCCAATCCGATTATCTCACAGCACTTAATCGCTAGATGACACTGCTCACTTGAAGGAGTATATTTTTGCATACTGCCGCCTATGGTTAAGTTCGCGCGAAAATCACCACTCTCGGAATAACGATACATACTTGCAATGACCTCGGAGCCTACCACCTGCAATCGGATATCTCTGCCAAAGCTACTTTCGATAAATTCTTGAAACAGTATTGGCTTTACTCCTATTTGCAATACCTTATCCTTTAATTCCTCCAAATTCTTTACCAGATAGACCTGCTGGCCGAACGATCCGAAGCATTCCTTAACTACCATAGGGAATCTAAGATATTCCGCAACTTCCTCTAAAAATGCCAGATTTGTATAACCGATATTTTCGAATGTCATTGGTGCAATCATTGTCCTTGGCATCCGAATGCCTTCCTTCATGAGAGTTAGATGTGTTAAGGATTTGTCATCACAGATACCGATTGCTTCAGATGAATTATAAACAGGATAGCCTAATTGCTCTAAATACCTGGCTAAACGTACATCTTTATCCCAAAATAGTACAAAATCAACTTTACCTTTCCTCGCATGCAAAGCATTGACTGAAATGTCAATCAACAACTGTGCATTCGTTTTTAATTGCATATCAATTCCCTGCTTCTTAGCTGCATCCAATAACCACTGATGGATCTCATGGAATTTATTTGACTTCAAAAATTCATTTACAACCAGCCATCCCGTCATTTCTACCAATCCAATCTTATCATAACTTAATAATAACTATCTGGTACTTACATTCATCAGGTACAAGGAGTTATCCATTCGTCTCTAAATATTCCTCAAATTGTTCCAGAGTCATAAGAACCTTTCTTGGTTTTGTACCTTCTTCAGGCCCCACGACTCCCGCTTCTGCCAATTGATCCATAATTCTTGCCGCTCTGTTAAAGCCAATACGATAAACACGCTGTAACATACCAATGGAAGCTTTATCTTTCTCAATGATAAACTTACCGGCTTCCACAAAGTATTCGTCGCGATCCGATTCCGTACTTGCCTTACTGTCTGCAGTTACTACATTGCTAATCTTATCCTTTATTTCCTCACTATATTCCGTACCACTGTTATTCTTCTTTAAGAATTCCACAACGGAATTAACCTCTTTATCCGATACAAATGCGCCTTGAACACGTACCGGCTTGGGATATCCCGATGGGAAGAACAACATATCGCCTTTACCAAGCAATTTTTCAGCTCCGGCACTATCCAGAATCGTACGGGAGTCTACCTGTGAGGATACAGCAAATGCAATTCTGGAAGGAATATTCGCTTTAATTAAACCGGTAATAACGTTTACCGATGGTCTTTGCGTTGCAATCACAAGATGGATTCCCGCAGCTCTTGCAAGTTGTGCCAAACGGCAGATCGCATCTTCCACCTCACCGGGCGCTACCATCATAAGGTCGGCCAACTCATCGATAATAATTACAATCTGTGGCAGCTTCTGATAATTCTCATCATTTAAATCTTCTACCGTTGCAACCTTTTCGTTATAACCCTTCAAGTCTCTAACGCCGGCATTAGCAAATTTCTCATAACGCTCCATCATCTCAACAACCGCCCAATTAAGGGCTGCAGCAGCTTTCTTTGGATCAGTGACTACAGGTATCAATAAGTGCGGAATACCATTATATACGCTGAGCTCTACCACCTTAGGGTCAATCATAATCATTCTTACATCGGAAGGATTCGATTTGTAAATAATACTCATAATTAACGTATTGATACATACGGACTTACCGGATCCCGTGGCTCCGGCAATTAATAGGTGCGGCATCTTACCGATATCAGCGATCACGGTTTGTCCACCGATATCCTTGCCTACTGCAAATGCAATGTCGGAAGGATGATCTTTGAATTCCGTGCTTTCCAACATCTCTCGCAGGGTGACCATGGAATTTTCCTGATTGGGTACCTCAATACCTACTGCAGCCTTTCCGGGGATCGGTGCCTCAATACGGATATCCGCTGCCGCCAAATTTAGTTTAATATCATCAGCCAATGAGGTAATTCTACTAACCTTTACCCCTTGCTCCGGCTGTATTTCAAATCTTGTAACAGCAGGTCCGCAGCTTACATCCGTTATGGTTACATTAACCCCGAAGCTATCGAAGGTGCGCTGTAATTTCATTGCCGTATCCCTCAGGGAACGTTCCAACGAGCCTTTGTTCGCCTTTGCCTTAGGAGCATTTAATAATTTTAAAGGCGGGAATACATAGGCTTTTTTCTCCGCTACCTGCTTAATGTCCAGTTTTTCTATCTCTGTAGAACCTTTTGAATCAGTTTGTAACGTGTTCTTTTCGGCCGCTTGCCTATTTTCTACTTGCGTGTCATCACCCACATCTAATTGTTCTACTGCTGTATTATCCTCAAAGACAGATTGTTCTACCGTTGTATCATGCACTAAATCATCGACATTAGAATGAATATCCCCTTCATCGTTCATTCCATTTCCAAATTTACTGCGAAGCTCATCTTCATAGGTAGGAATAGGTCCAGGCTCAATTTCAGAAGTCACTTTCGCAATGGTATCATCCATAGTCTTACTATCTTTTTCTGTGAAAAGATGATCTAAATTCAAACCGGAAAGCTCGTCCATATTTTGCTTATTCTCTTTATGATTACGTACATCATTAAGCGTAACAACCGATGCCTTTTCCGGCTTATCCTCTTCTACAGACTTTGCCTTTTTAAGAGCACTTAAAACAAAAGTCTTAGGAGGCCTGCGAACCGGAATCTCCTGCGGATGTTGCGCTTCATAAGCAAGCTGCTGCTCTCTTACCAACTTCTGATATTCTTTACGTTCATGGTAAGCCGCATTCCCTTTCTTCGCGATATGTGTCAGCAATGCTTTCCCTGTAATAACGGTCAGGGAAATAATCATCATGGCAATTAAGATTACATATGTAGCAACCGTATCAAAGAGGCCACAGAAGATCATTACCAAAATTCCTCCAATGATACCGCCGCCCTTACGATAATCCTTGGAAACAGTAAAATATTCAAAGATTTTCATCTCAGGATTATACCCTGTTAACATCTGAATAAACGCTGCTAATGCGACCAGGAAGACGATTGCACTTAGGATTTTTCTTCCTGCTCTCTTATTGCCAAGATTTGATATATGAAAGGCAGTGATAAAGAATACTGCAAAAGGTAGGATATAGGACAGTACACCGACGAATCCGAAAGTGATATCACTAAAGAACTTGCCCACTTTTCCGCTTAAGTCAAAATTGCTTAAGAATAGTAAAATGGATATCACCAGTGTGACTACCAGAATAATCTCATCCTGCACCATCCCTGTTTCACGTATGTTATTTTGCTTTGCTGTATTCTTTCTCTTTTTCTGTGTTTTTGTCGACTTTTTCGTATTTTGTTTCGAAGCCACTTTACATCCCCCTTATATAACAAAATGGCTGATTACTGCAATAATTCCTATAATAAAACAATAATAAGCAAATCCTATAAATTTCTTACCCTTAACGATAATTAACATCGTCTTTATACAAATATATCCAACAATCCCTGCAACGATTGTTCCGGCAATGTATGCATAATAATCAGATTGCCATATCTCTTCCACGGAAAAATCCTTAAGTTTTAATAGTACAGCTCCCAAAACTGCGGGAATGGACATGATAAATGAGTACCGAACGGCATATTCGCGATTAAAACCGCATAATAGACAAGCTGTAATTGTTGTTCCGGAACGGGATAGTCCGGGTAAGGTAGCAATCCCTTGCGCAATACCTATTATACCGGCATCCTTGAACGAAGCTGATTCTTCCGTCTTATTTCCGGCATTAATCCGATCTGCGATAGTTAATAGAACACTTGTTAAAATCAGACTTAATCCCGGTACCAGCAATGTCATACCGGCGATTTCAATCGCATCCTGAAAGACGTATCCGATAAATGCAGTTGGTATTGTGGATACGATAATCAGCATAACAAATCTACGATACGGTGTTGATAGTATCTTTCTATAACGAATTTCCCGTTTTATAAATGCACGACTGACCAATTCCCATAGATTATGGATGCAATCTCCCATAATCTTAAAACCTTCGATTATCAATTCCTTAATATCATTCCAAAATGCTGCAAATATTGCAATTAAGGTTCCGAAATGAAGCAATACATCAAATAGTAATCCCGTATCTAAATCAATATGTAAGATATGTTTCATGATTGCCAAATGGCCTGAACTACTAATTGGCAAAAATTCTGCCAATCCCTGGATAATTCCCATGATAATTGCTTTAAAAAATTCCATTGTTCCTCCAGTGAAATACTGCCTATGTTACCAAGAATCACAAGCAGTATCCAAATTTCATTATACCTTTTATAAAAATGATATGCAAGCCAAACTTCGTTTACAACAAAGAACCAGCAATCAGTCGTAATTCCTACACAGGATAAAATTGCAAACCAATATCATGTTATAAGCAAAAAGTATTAAGATATTATCGTATCATTTACGAGTAAAATCGGTAGATTATTTTCCGGATGATAAGGAAAAGCATCGGTAATAACGGAGTAATCATTTACCGATGCTTTTCCCTTATATTAATTTCCCTTACATTAAATTTCCTTTATATTAATTTTCCTTTCTATATATTTCCTTTCTATTTTTAACAATTACATTTTATAAATTTTTCCCGGGGAATAATCCGCATTCAAGTAATCTTTCATATCCGTCGATTGTATCCTTTCAATGATATAATCATCCCCTTGCTGGCGGGTTATAATTCTACCATGTTGAAGCATTACCTCCCGATATTTTGCTTCCTCTCTTTCTTTTTCTTCCTTTTTCAAAGTTTCTTTTGTTCGAGGAGTAGCATAGATTCTTTCCAATGGTCTTACGGTATATAACATTTTGCTGTTCTCCTTTCCCCATACGGTTGCGCGATTTTTAATTCATATTCTCCGTAGTTACATCATTCTCTAATACCTCGTTATTTATTGACTCATTTACTGTATCCACGGAATTTTCTGCTACTCTTGCATCAATCATCTCATTGATTTTATCCAGTGCTTCCTTGATTCCACCAACGGCATCGATAATGCCTTTTTCCACCGCTTCAGCGCCAACCAAGATGGAACCAACGTCTTTGGCAAGTTGCTTTGTATCGAGCATTAATCCACGGAATGTTTCATAGTCAATTCGTGAGTGATTCACAACGAAATTAATGATGCGGTCTTGTATCTTTTCAAAATATTCAAATGTCTGCGTAACACCAATTACCATACCATTCATGCGGACCGGATGGATAATCATTGTTGCGCTTGGTACTATAAAGCTATAATCCGCTGACACCGCTAACGGAACGCCAATGGAGTGACTACCGCCAAGTACTAAGCTAACCGTTGGTTTACTTAGGGATGCTATCATTTCCGCAATTGCAAGACCGGCTTCCACATCGCCGCCTACTGTATTAATCAGGATCAATAAGCCGTCAATATCATTACTATCTTCAATCGCAGCAAGTTGCGGCAGCACATGCTCATATTTCGTAGTTTTATTATGCTGGGGAAGGCATTCATGTCCTTCAATTTCACCGATTATAGAAAGTAAATGGATCTTATGGTCATGCTTACCGTTTTCTAAAAGGGTCTGACCATATTCTGAAATCTTCTTATCCTTCAAATCCTCATTCTGTTTCTCTAATTTCTCATTCTCTTGTTCCTCATTCGATTTGCCTTCCTGCTTATTCGGTTGAGGATTTTGCTGAGGATTTTCCTGTTCATTATTTGGTCTGTCTTTTGCTATATTTTTTGCATTCGTATTCTTAGATAAATTTGATTCTTTCTTGGCTATTTTATGAGCAGCATCATCCTTACTGACATTGCTATTCGTTGCTCTATAATTTGATGCATTTTCTTGTATTCTAACATGGTTACGATATTCATTCATCATTATATCTTCCAACATGAATTGCCCCTCTTTTCTAAGTATTCTGTCACATGATTACCAAGTTTAATTTTAAGTACTGATCGGAGGTAAACCTAAAAATCTTGTATTATAAAAAAGAAGAATTACCATATAGCAATTCTTCTTCGTTTATTATGTGATAAAATCTTAAATTTATTCGAAAGGGCAATATTTTATCAGCCATCCTATTTCCAATAGGATTTCATGTTTTTATTTTCCAACTCCAGGACAAAAATTCGCTTTATCCTTAGGAAATGCTCTAACTCTTTTAAAATTTGAAAAAGGATTGCGCGATACTCAAACTCTTCCCTGGTCTCCGGCAATGGTTGCTTACGATAATATTCATATAGCTGATCCATCTCTTCTAATAAGCCCGCCACATTATTCAATTCATGAAACGAATCGGCTACATGATTGAGATAATCTGCAATTGGATATGTTTGCTCCAGTACCACCGGAATTTGATTTATGTGATTACTGATTGTTTTCAGGACATCAATCTGCATTTTACGCATCTCAAAATAGGAAATTAAATAGCGCGTATCCGAAAGCAATGTATTTCCTTCATTTTCCTTTGCCTTCTGCAATAATGACTCTACTTCATTATCCAAATGAGTAAAATCCGTACTTTCTAATTTTACTTCGCTTCCTCCTTGCTCCTTTTGCAACGGTGTCAATGTTTCCTGATTCTCGCCGTAAACAGGGCAAATGGATTTGTCCTTTAGATCTTTGGCAAGACTGCGGAGTATCATTTTCATTTCCTGTTCGAAGGCTCTCTGCTCCATCTGTATTTGCTTTTTATTCTTCGGCATAATAAGGTTAATAATGATGCCAATGCCCATACCGATGAGCAACAAACCGATTTCATTCAAAATCATGGAAATATCCATTCTTTGCTCTATCAAAAAATGGGTTGTTAATACAGTATTCATAGAAATCCCATCTTGAAGACCGGCAGCTTTACATAAAGCGATAAATACCAGCGCAAATACACCAAAAGCAATCGAAGAATACCCGATCACATTAAAAATGCCAAAGGCTACGATAACTGCCAAGAAAAAGCCAAGGATTCTTTTTAATGCAATAAAAATAGTCTCCCTCTTTGTATTCTGTATGGTTAATAACGTAATAATACCGGCGGACGGGCTGAATACCAAACCAAAGCTTTCTGCAATAATAATCGCAATTGCAGTACCGATACCGGTTTTCAAAAGATATAATAGATTTTTCGTTATCAAAAAATTTCTTTGATTTTTTACCATAATCCTTCCTTTTGTAAGATTACTTTTAACTGCATATAACCATAAAATTTACTTATCCAAAATCTGATATATCATACCAAAATTAGTTATTCTATTAAGATTATTCTATTATAATATTATACTTATGTCAAATCTACAGAGGTACTCTTTCCCCATAAAAAACAGCCACCCTTTTGAGTGACTGTTTTTTAACAATAGCAACATATGCTATTATGACCTCTTGTACCTAGCTATCACAATTTCAGCAGGCATCTCATTTATCTCAATTGCGCTAGTGCTTGCGCAATATCAGTG
>Ga0207747_1000630_pt1 | contig 35919 bp, 27 predicted proteins | sample HigsolmetaGSP11D_FD_184839 | JGI IMG/M metagenome (GOLD analysis project Ga0207747, IMG submission 184839) | High solid enriched microbial communities from the Joint BioEnergy Institute, USA - SP1-1-D (SPAdes) | ecosystem: Engineered > Bioreactor > SSF (Solid state fermentation) > Aerobic >...
ATTACCCAAAACTTAGCGAAAATAAAAACAGCTTAGGGGAACCTCGAATTTCCCCTAAGCCATCCGATTACATATTACCAAATAATGTCACTAGAATTTATTCACCAACACCATTTGACAAAGAACCAATAATAGCCTCCGGAAGATGGAGGCTATTATTTTTTAAATAAGTTTTTTAACTCCTTCAAGACGGATTTGAATGGCTGGTTTTCGCCCGCTTCAAAAAAATGAGTAAAAGGGTTTCCAATTGTTTTAACCCGCTCCATTACGGTTGGAATGGTAAAGTGATTCGGATTTAAACCTTCCTTTACTTCTTCCCAATAAAGAGGGGTTGCAATGCTTCCCCATTCATTTCCCCTCGGTGAGTATGGAGCGATAATCGTTTTTCCCTCCGCATGCTGCACATAGTCTAAATACAATTTATTTCCCCGATTCTTTTTCAAGCGCTCCAACGTAAATTTTTGAGAAACTTGGTTGACTAAAAATTGACATATGAATTCAGTAAAAATGCGGGTTTCATCATAAGTAAACTGATTTTTTGGCAATGGAATATATACTTGCAACCCTTTGTTGCCGGATGTTTTAACGAAGGACTGCAGCTGCAATTGGTCAAAAATGGCTTTCATTTTTAACGCCGCTTCTATAGCCAGTGGAAATTCCTTTTGTGATGGCGGGTCCAAATCAAAGACGATTTCAGTTGGATGTGCAGTGTCAATCGTTTGAAAAGGGATATGGAATTCCAATGCTAATTGATTGCCAAGCCAGAATAACGTAGGCAAATTATTGCAAACAATATAATGGATGTCTTCTATTTGCTTTGTTTGTACAAAATTCGGTGCATAGTCGGGAACGTTTTTTTGATAAAAATGTTCTCCCGGAACACCATGGGGATAACGAATAGTCGTAAGGGCGCGATTTTGCAAAAAAGGAAGCATATAAGGAGCAATATATTCTAAATACAGAAGATAATCCTCTTTCAATAAATTCAATTTCGGCCAAATTGGTTTTTCAGGATGGGTGACTGGCACCTCTTCTGGCATTGGATGAAGCTGCTTTTGAAAGTTTTTCCAATGGCAATTTTTCGGCGACAAATCAAAACGAAAAGAATGAAATCTTGGCTCCCTTAATTTTTTTCCATCAAAATCAATGCAAGCAATATCGGCGCAGATGGAAGGTGTTAACATCCAAACAGAGCTGGAAAGTTTTTCTCCCTTTGTTTGGAAAAAGGCGGCTAGCGTTTGAAACTGTTCATCAGTAAGGCCATGTTTAAAAGCGGTAACTTCCGTTAACTGATTGTCTTTATAAACGGCGCCGGTAAAATAATCGTTTTCTTTATTGAAGGTATGAACGATGACGGTAACGATTCGCCAATTTTTGATTTTCAGCCAGTCATCCATTCTTTTTCCAGCTGTATAAAGACTTGTTTTCCGTTTAGCAATCATTCCTTCGCCGTTGTGTGTTTTTATCTTTTTCCAAAGACTATCGCCATCTTCATAGCTTTCAATGCATTGAATTTGTCCCCGTTGGAAAAATTCGATTTTGTTCGGAAGTTTTGCTTCTTCAAAGAGTTGGGCCAAATGTTTTTTCCTTTCAATAAGAGGTAGCATAACCAAGTCACTACCCTTTATTTTCAGCAAATCAAAAGCAATATATTGGCAAGGAAACTTTTGTCTTGCTTCCTCAATTTTTTGTTTAGATTTTGTTTTTCCACGGGATTGAACGATGGAAAAATTGCTTCGAAAGTTGTTTTCCAAAAAGACCATTTCTCCGTCCATTGTTAATGGAAGAAAGGGAGCAACCAATGGATAAGTGAGTTTGCAAAAATCAATTATTTCTGGAAAGAGGGATGTGATATCTCGCTGATTTCGGCTTATAATGGTGGGTACTTCATTTTCCCAATGCAGTATGGCGCGATAGCCGTCATATTTCACCTCATAAATCCACTCGTTTCCCCTTGGCCATTCGTCTGCAGATGTCAAAAGCATCGGTTGCATGTTTGAAAACCTCTTTTTCCATTATTGTTAAACAGAATGTAGAGGCTATACATAGTTCTTTTCTGTCTAAGCATAATAAGAAAAAAGTAGGTGACGCTATGCACACGATGTGGAAAGGCAGCATCAGTTTTGGATTAGTCAATATTCCAGTGAAACTTCATGCTGCAACGGAAGATAAAGATGTGAAATTAAGGCAGCTTCATAAAGAATGTCATACGCCAATTAATTATAAAAAGGTGTGTCCTGTTTGCGACCGGGAAGTAAAAAATGAAGAGATTGTCAAAGCATTTGAATACGCAAAGAATAAATTTGTTGTGTTGGATGAAGAAGATTTGGAAGCATTAAGAAAAGAAAATGAAGAAAAAGCGGTTGAGATTCTGGAGTTTGTGAAATTGGAAGAAATTGACCCTATTTATTTTCAAAAAAGCTACTTTTTATCGCCGGATACCGGTGGAATGAAAGCCTATGCATTGCTCCGGCAAGCCTTGAAAGAATCAGGAAAAATAGGCGTGGCGAAAATTACGATTCGTTCAAAAGAGCAGTTGGCGGTTGTGAGAGTATATGAAGATACCTTGTTGATGGAAACCATTTATTTTCCGGATGAAGTGAGAAAGTCCAGTGATGTACCAAACATTCCCGGTGCGGAAAAAGTGGTGGAAAAAGAATTGGAAACGGCATTGATGTTGATCGATCAATTGACGGTGAAATTCGAACCGGAGAAATATCATGATGAATACCGCACAGCTCTTCTTGAATTAATTGAGAAGAAGAAAGCGGGAGAAACGGTGACTGCCGCAGAGAAAAATCCTGCTATCCCACCGGATATGACAGATTTAATGAGCGCTCTCGAAGCTTCATTAAATAAAGTGAAAAAGAAACCTGCAGCCAAAAAGAAAAAGGCAAAAGAGAAGAAGGAAGCGTAGTGCTTTATTAAAAAAGGACATTCCAAAGGAGAGACCTTTGAAATGTCCTTTATTTTTTGGATTATAAACTGTCGCCGAAATCTGCTCTGAATTTTTCTACAAGGCGTTCTGGCCAATCGGATAGGGCATCTAATTTTCCAACGAAGAATCTTAATACTTTTGGCTCGTCCACATATTTTAAGCCTTCGATGATGTCACGATTTTCATATAGCCAACTAACCCGGTCTATTACATATTGAATTTGGGACAATGTGAAAACTCGACGAGGAACGGCAAGGCGCACCAACTCCATATTAGCAAGTTTTTCTACGCCATTTTCATCTCGGGCTTCTGACATTGTTCCCCGCTCCATGCCCCGCACTCCGCTTGCGATGTAAATGGCCGCTGCCAATGCTCCCGCAGGATACTCATGTTGCGGTACATGAGGCAAGAATTCCATTGCATTGATATGGCAGCCAAGACCCCCAGGAGGTGTAACAACTGGCACACCTTTTTTAAGCAATTCATTTGTCATGTATTCGATGAAGAGCGGTCCTTGGTTAATCATTTCTTCATCCATTGTTTCTTCCAAACCAATGGCAATGGCTTCAATTTCACGGACACTCATTCCGCCATATGTTAAGAATCCTTCATATAATGTTACATACTCCCGCATTGCACGCATATCTTCTTCGCTATCTGTGATGATGCCTCCACCGCGGGCAAATCCGAGTTTACGGGCAGAGAAGTAGATAATATCGCACAAATCGGAAATTTGCCGTGTAATTTCCCGAATAGTCATATTTTGGCATTCGGCTTCTCTTTGTTTGATAAAGTATAAGTTGTCTTGCAACAAACTTGCATCAAGCACTAGTTTTATTCCATATTCATCACAAACTTTGCGCACTTCCCGCAAATTTGCTAAAGAGAATGGTTGTCCACCAATCAAGTTTGTACCGGCTTCCATGCGGACAAATGGGATATTTTCAGCCCCTACTTCTTGAATGAGGTTAATAAGTTTTTCGATATCGATGTTTCCTTTGAAAGGATGGTCGCTGTTTAATTTCAAGGCTTCATCCGTAAAAATTTCAACAACTTTTCCGCCGTTCTTTGTTATATGCGCATGGGTTGTTGTAAAGTGATAGTTCATTGGGACATATGTGCCTGGTCTTACATATGTAGTGCTTAAAATATTTTCACAAGCACGACCTGGTGTGCTGGAAGGAAATATTTTTTTCCGAAAATCTCTTGAATTGTTTTTTCTAGTCTTGTGAAAGAAGCGCTTCCCGCATAACTATCATCCGCCTCTAACATGGCTGCTTGTTGGCGGTCGCTCATGGCGTTAACGCCGCTGTCTGTCAACATATCTAAAAACACGTCTTTATTTTGTAGAAGGAACGTATTAAAACCTGATTCTTTCATAGCCTTTAAACGTTCTTCCACCGGCAGTAAATTAAGTTTTTGAATGATGCGGACTTTATGCATTTCCAAAGGTATTTTTTCCCCTGAATAAAACTTAACGGTCATTTGATCTTCCTCCTGCCTCTTTAACCCTTTATCGCTTTAACACTTCAACGCTTCAACTCAATGAAACATTGTTATTTTAATCATACATGATTTCTGAAAAAATTTAAAATGCTATTAATATAATTAGAAGAAATATTTACTTTGGACTTAAAATTTTATGTTTAGTAGAAAAATTGTTTATAAAAGTTATATTTGGAAATGAATTTTGATTCTCTACATAGAAAGCAACAGGAGAAGACATGATAAAATAAAAGAAAGGACGTGATGACGGTGCAAAATTATTATGCCGATTTACATATACATATCGGTAGGACGGAAAGCGGACGAGCTGTCAAAATTACCGGCAGTAGAAATTTAACGCTGAAAAATATTTTACAAACCGCTTCTAGCCAAAAAGGTCTTGATATCATTGGCATTATTGATTGCCACTCGCCGGAAGTCATAGAGGAAATAGAGAAGCTGATAAATGAAGGAAGAATGGAACTTCTGACAGAAGGCGGATTGAGGTTTGAAAAGACGACCCTTATTCCAGGATCGGAAATTGAAATTTACGATGAATCTTGCAAAGGCCCCATCCATGTGCTTGCTTTTTTCCCCACTTTAGAATTGATGAAAGAATTTTCTGAGTGGATGCGTTCGGTTATAAAAAATATTCATTTAAGTTCCCAGCGGATTTATTGCAGTGGAAGGGAATTGCAGAGAACAGTCAAAGAATTGGGAGGATTGTTTATACCTGCCCATGTGTTTACCCCTTTTAAAAGCTTATATGGAAAAGGGGTTGAAAAAAGTTTAACGGAAGTTTTGGACCCGGAAAAAATTGATGCCATGGAATTGGGATTGAGTTCTGACACTTATATGGCACAAGGCATAAGTGAGCTTGAAAAATATACGTTCGTTACCAATTCAGATGCCCATTCCCTTGGCAAATTAGCGCGGGAATATCAAAAAGTGCAGCTGCAACAGCCCAATTTTCAAGAACTCGCATTGGCTCTTCAAGAAAAAGAGGAAAGAAAAATTTTAGCAAACTATGGGTTAAATCCCCTCTTAGGAAAATATTATTCGACTGTATGCCAAGATTGCGGAGAACGGGTGAAGACGGGAGGGACATGCCCGAAATGTGGCAGCCGTCATGTAGTCAAAGGAGTTTCTGTAAGAATTCAGGAATTGACGGATCTTAAGGAACCTATGCGAAAAAGACCGCCATATATTCATCAAGTGCCATTAGATTTTATACCAGGTGTCGGAAAAAAGACGATTCAACGGCTGATTGAAGCCTTTGGAACGGAAATGGCGATTTTGCATGAAGTATCATTGGAACAACTGGAAGAAGTGGTTTCTGCGAAAATTGCCAAAACCATTGATTTGGCGAGAAAGGGGCAATTAACCATTGAAATGGGTGGGGGCGGCGTGTATGGAAAAATCATGGAATGAATATGTCGTTCTCCATTCTTCCTTAAAAGAGCATAAAAAACAAGCTACGAAATTTGACGGGGATCATTTTCGTAGCTTGCTAAAGGGATGTATGTCTCAAGGACATATATATATCATAGCAAATTGGGGAATTTGCTAGGGGATACATTATTATTATGGAAAGAAGTAAGGATTTTTATTCTTCCCATTTTAAACTTTCGAAGAATCGATAAACTTCTTCATATACAAGTTCACGTTCTTTATCAATTGTAAGAATGTGACCTGAATTAATAAAGCTTTTTACGGATTTAATACGAGATTTGACAGAATTATATATATAATCTGCGCTTTTGCAGTAGTAATCATCATCGTTTAAACCGCGCAAAATGTGAACAGGTTTGTCGATTTTATTTAATTTTGCGCTTGTATCATTAATAATGCTTTGCAAATATTCAAGTGTTGGCATTTGATAGCGTTTTGCAATAATTTCTGGCTTATCTTCTTCTTCATTATATGTGCCAGTCAGCTTTTTGTAATTAATTGTATAGCTAATAATGCGTTGTTGCAAGCTATCAACACTTTTCTCTAACGCTGGTGCGGACATGGTCACAATTGCTTTAATTGGCCGCTCTTCACCGAGGCGCAATGAGAAAATGCCTCCAAGTGAAACACCAGCAACAGCAATTTCATTATAGCCACGTCTTCGAAGTTCATCATAACCCTCAACAGCACTATTCCACCATTCAATTGGGTCTGTTTGGATGAGGGTTAAAGGGTCACCACCATGACCTTTATACAAAGGAGCGTGAACCGTATAGTTGCGATCTGCCAAATAGCGACCTAAACGCTTCACATCATTTGTGTTGCCCGTAAAGCCATGCAATAATAAGACAGCACGTTTTCCCGCCTCAATCGTAAATGGTTTTGGCGAAATGATTTTCATCGCGAAGAACTACTCCTTTAACCGTAATAAATGTGTCAGAAAATTTAAAAAGATTTTGAAAATTATTTGAAAATTTTTTATAAATACTTGTTTTTTTTGAGTTTTTCTGGTACTCAAACTCAACTTTCAACTTTATTATAGTTATAGGCTTACATAAATACAATTTATTATTTCTATCAAATTGATTCGAAAACGTTATCATTTTTAAGAAGGGAATAAATTATGGAAATTCAACAATTAGAGTATTTTAAAGTGGTAGCTGAAACTGAACATATGACCCATGCGGCGGAAATGTTAAACATTTCGCAGCCAGCTTTGAGTAAATCGATTTCCAATATTGAGCAGGAGATTGGCGTGCCCCTTTTTGACAGGCAAGGGCGTTCCATTATATTGAATCGCTACGGAAAACTTTTTTTAGAAAGCGTCAATAAAATTTTAGATGAATACAGCAGGGCAAAACAGGAAATTAACGGACTTGTCATGCCTGGGTTTGGGGAAGTGTCCTTTGGCTTTATCCATACATTGGGAATGGAAGTGGTGCCGGAATTAATGGCCCATGTTCATGAGAAATATCCGAATATAAAATTTAATTTGACGCAGGCTTCCTCGTTGAATTTGTTGGAACTATTAGAAAAAGGGGAAATTGATTTATGTTTATCTCAAAAAATTGAATCAAAAGTGGTAGACATCGAATGGGTTGAATTATGGAAAGAGGAGTTATTTGTCATTGTTCCGAAAAATCATCCTTTAGCAGAAAAAGATTTTATTGCATTGCGTGAAATTAAAGATGAACCTTTTGTTTCGATAAAAAAAGGGAATGCGTTGCGTCATATGGTTGATAAACTATTGAAAGAAGTGGGGATTGCCAAAACAAACATTACCTTTGAAGGGGAAGATCCGCATACGGTGGCGGGATTTGTTAGTGCGGGACATGGAATATCAATTATTCCTGCTATTAAAGGATTATCCGAGTATGATGTCAAAAAGATTTCTGTAAAAGAACCGATTTGTGAACGAAAAATAGGGGTATCTTGGGTTCAAGGAAGATATATGTCCCCAGCAGCACACCAATTTATAAATTATTTAGTGGAGTATTTTAAAGGAAAATAGAAAAGGTGTAGATGGCGTGGCAGATAAGCAAGAAAGATTCGAAAGGTTAATATTGGAATTTCAACATTTACTAACAATCGAGCAAATCATGGAAGCAAGGAATATTTACCGTCTTGCCCATGAAAGAAATGTGGAAGCAATGGTTGAATTAGCTTCCCTGTATAAAATAATGGAAAAATATTCCATGGTTGTTTATTGGCTGCAAAAAGCAAGCAAAGCTGGGAACAGCGAAGCGCTATACCAGCTTGGAAATTGTTATTATGAAGGGCTTGGAGTAGAAGAAGATGTGAAAATGGCTTTACAATTATATAAGAAGGCCGCAAAAAAGGGCCATGCCGATGCTCAAAACAACTTAGCTGATATGTATTTAAATGGTGAAGGGACTTCTGTTAATTATAAAGAAGCATTGAAGTGGTTTAAAGAAGCGGCAAAACAAAATGTCGTTGAAGCGATGTTTACACTGGGTATCATGCATGAACAAGGCATCGGAATCAAAAAAGATGAGAAAAAGGCTCTTCAATATTACTTGCAGTCGGCAGAAGGCGGTTATCCTGACGCCCAGTATCGGATGGGTTCAATTTATTTAGAAGGGCTGTTGGGGGTGGAGAAAAACACCTCTTGCGCAATTGAATGGTTTGAAAAAGCAGCACAATCTCACCATATCGATGCCATTTATAATTTAGGCTTTTTATACGAACATGGCATCGGTGTCGAGAGAAATGGCAAAAAAGCTCTTTATTATTACAAGAGAGCCTCATTGCTTGGGGATTATCAGGCAAAATTAAATATCGCCAACATTTATGAAAAGGGCATTGATGTCGAGGCCAATCAAAAAGCTGCAGCCCGATGGAGAGAATTAGCAAGACAACAAAAGGAAAATGAATATGATCAATAGTTCTCCACCATTTCAACAGAAAAGAGCATTTTCATCTAATCTTCAGAGAAAAATTTGCTAAAGCCGACACAAAAAGAATAAAGAAAAGCGATTATACTTAAAATAGCGAAAATGAATGTATGGGAGTTGTATCGAATGAAAACGGTAACAGTAATTGGTGGAGGAATTACAGGACTTTGCACGATGTATTACTTGCAAAAACAGTTGAAAGAGCATAACCTTTCTGCCCGTTTAGTACTGCTTGAAAAAAATCCTTATCTAGGCGGAAAAATGCATACTGCACGGGAAAATGGATTCATCATGGAGACGGGGGCAGATTCCATTGTAGCCCGCTATCCAAGCGTTCAAAAGTTAATTCAAGAGCTTGATTTTGAATCGGAAGTCGTTTATAACGAAACGGGAATTTCTTATATTCATACAAATAATGAATTGCATGCCATCCCGAAAGAATCAGTCTTTGGCATTCCAATGACGGTGGAATCGTTAAAAGCAAGCACCCTCATTTCTGAAGAAGGAAAACAGCGAGTGTTGAAAGATGAAGAAATTCCAAATACGAAATTTACGAAAGAAAGCTCTATCGGGGAATTTTTAGAGTACTTTTTAGGGAAAGAAATCGTGGAAAAACAAATTGCGCCGGTTTTAGCAGGCGTATATTCCGGCGATATTTACAAATTATCCATTGCCTCCACTCTTCCATATTTAGTGGATTATAAAAATGAATACGGCAGCTTGATGAAAGGATTGCAAGCGAACCGCGAGAAGTTTGAACGGGAAGCCAACAAAAAATTTCTTTCTTTTAAAAACGGGTTGTCCCAGTTGATTGACCGTTTGGAAGAATTGCTTGATACAGTGGAAATTCGCAAAGATACTGAAACGGTTCGGATTGAGAAGAAAAATGATCTTTATGAAATTACATTAGCAAATGGCGAAAAACTTGAAGCAGATGTTGTGGTGCTGGCATTACCAAACCAAGTCGTGAAGAACTTATTAAAGGATGAAGAATTAGACCCTTATTTCAACCAATTTAAAAATGCTTCTGCCATTACGATGTATTTAGGTTTTGATTTGCCGGATTCCATTTTGCCAAATGACGGAACTGGATTCATCGTTTCCCACAACAGCGATTTAGTGTGCAATGCATCCACTTGGACAAGCCGCAAATGGAAACACACATCTAAAGAAGGAAATTTATTAGTACGCTTGTTTTATAAAGAAAGCAATCCACGCTATCATGAATTAAAAGACTTGAGTGATGAAGAGTTAACAAAAGTAGCCCTAAACGATATTAAACTTAGCTTAAATATTGAAGAACAGCCGAAAATGGTAAAAATCACAAAATGGATTGATGCGATGCCGAAATACGATTTAGCTCATCACAAAGCCTTGCAGGAAGTGCTATCAAAATTAAAAGAACGTTATCCGAACTTGTTCCTTGCCGGCTGTTCTTATTTTGGCGTAGGTATTGGTGCATGTATTGACAACGGGGAAGAAACGGCAGAGAATATATTTAAACTTATTTCGCAGTAATTCCGATTTGTTAACTTGACAAAATGAAGATTACCGTTTAAGATGAAAGCTATTATATTGATATTTTAAAATTGAATAGAACTTATCAAGAGAAGTGGAGGGAACTGGCCCGAAGAAGCTTCAGCAACCAACTAATCTATTTAGTAAGGTGCTAAATCCAGCGGCAATTGCCGAAAGATAAGGTGACTTCTTAAGAAATTAACAAGCCTTCTTTCGCAAGAAGGCTTTTTCTATTAGATAAATTAACTGAAAATTTATGAAGTATAGAAAAGTGAGGGAATTTAATGGGGCTACTAGAGGCTTTAAAAAATAGAGTGTTAGTTGCGGATGGAGCAATGGGGACACTTTTATATTCATATGGTCTGGAATATTGCCATGAAGAAATGAATATAGAAAGACCTGAAATTATTGAAAAAATTCATAGCGAATACATACAAGCAGGGGCAGATGTCATCCAAACGAACACATATGGCGCAAATAAAATTAAGCTTGCCCGTTACGGACTAGAGTCCAAAGTGGCGGAAATCAATAGAGGGGCCATTGAAGTAGCAAAACGTGCAGCGGAAGGAAAGAATGTCTTTATTCTAGGCTCCATTGGCGGAATTCGCGGGGTTCGTAAAGTGGATTACACTTTGGATGAAATTTTGGAAGCTGTAAGGGAACAGGCAGAAGTGTTGATTGCAGGCCAGTTAGATGGGCTATTGCTCGAAACTTACTATGATTTTGAAGAGCTTACGGAAACGTTGAAAATGGTAAGAGCGATGACGGATATGCCGATCATTGCCCAAGTTTCCATGCAAGAGCCGGGCGTTTTGCTCAATGGCATGAAGTTGAATGAAGCATTGAAACAGCTTGAACAATTAGGGGCAAATATTGTCGGTGTGAACTGTCGCCTTGGTCCTTATCATACAATTCAAGCCTTCGAAGGGGTGGAAATTCCTAAGAAAGCTTATTTATCTGCCTATCCGAACGCTTCTTTATTGGATATTGAAGATGGCCGCGTTGTTTACGAATCGGAAGTGGATTATTTTGCCCGCGCTGCAGTGGAACTTTGCAATGAGGGAGTAAGGCTTATTGGAGGATGTTGCGGTACAACGCCAAAACACATTGAGGCTGTGAAGAAGAAATTAGCCCATTTCCAGCCAGTCGAAAAGAAAATAGCAAAACCAGTAAGGGAAACGATTATTCAAGAGGCAGAACCGCGCAGTTTCGAACCGCTTCATGAAAAAGCCAAAAGAGAACGTTCGGTGATTGTGGAATTAGATACGCCAAAACATTTAGAAATAGAGCAATTTGTTGAAGGAGCTAAGGCGTTGTATGAGGCTGGGGCAGACCTTATCATGATGGCGGACAATTCATTAGCCTCTCCAAGAGTCAGCAACTTGGCTATGGGCGCCATCTTAAAACTGCAATACGGCATTCGCACAATGCCTCACATTACTTGCCGTGACCGAAATTTGATTGGGCTTCAATCTCATTTAATGGGGTTAAATGCCCTCGGATTGCATGATGTTCTAGCGGTTACCGGCGACCCTACAAAAGTGGGGGATTTTCCGGGCGCCACAAGCGTTTATGATGTTTCATCCATGGAATTGATCTCCCTCATCAAACAATTGAACGAAGGGATTTCTTTCTCCGGAAAAGCCCTTAAAAAGAAAGCCAACTTCTCTGTAGCGGCCGCTTTCAATCCGAATGTAAGGGTGATTGATCACGCGGTAAGCCGCCTTGAGAAAAAAATCGAACATGGTGCGGATTACTTCATTTCCCAGCCGGTATACTCCAAGGAAAAAATCGTGGAAGTATATGAAGCGACGAAACATTTGGAAACACCGATTTATATCGGAATCATGCCGCTCACAAGCTTTAAAAATGCGGAGTTCTTGCATCATGAAGTGCCAGGAATCAAATTGTCCGATGATGTGTTGGAAAGAATGAAACAAGTGAGCGGAAATAAAGAAGAAGAAACAAGAGTGGGTCTTGAAATTGCGAAAGAGTTGTTAGATACGGCAACGAAATACTTTAACGGAATCTATTTGATCACGCCGTTTATGCGATACGATATAACATCACAACTATTGCAATATATCCAACAACTTGATGAGCAGAACAAAGGAGTTATAGCAAATGGTTAACCATCCAATCGAAGAACAGTTGCAGAAACGAATTTTGATCATTGACGGGGCAATGGGTACAATGCTCCAGCAGGAAAATTTAACAGCGGAAGATTTTGGCGGGGAAGAATATGAGGGATGTAATGAACATCTTGTCTTAACAAGACCGGATGTAATTTCCAAAATCCACCGGGCTTATTTAGAAGCGGGCGCCGATATTATTTCAACTGACACTTTTGGCGGCACACCCCTTGTATTGAATGAATATGGATTAGGTCATAAAGCTTATGAAATCAACAAACTAGCTGTAGAGCTGGCTAAGGCGGAAGCGGAAAAATATTCAACAAGCGACTGGCCTCGATTTGTGGCAGGTTCGATGGGTCCGACAACGAAAACATTGTCTGTGACAGGCGGTGTGACATTTGATGAACTTGCAGAAAACTTCTATATTCAAGCAAAAGCTTTAATTGACGGCGGCGCCGATTTGCTGTTGCTTGAAACAAGCCAAGATATGTTAAATGTAAAAGCGGCAACTCTTGGCATCAAGCGGGCTTTTGAAGAAACAGGAAAAGAGCTTCCTGTCATGGTTTCTGCAACTATCGAGCCGATGGGAACAACTCTGGCCGGCCAATCCATTGAGGCTTTCTACATTTCCATTGAACATATTCATCCGATTTCCATTGGATTAAACTGTGCAACAGGCCCAGAATTTATGACGGACCATATCCGTTCGCTCTCAGAACTTTCAACAAGCTACATTAGCTGCTACCCGAACGCTGGCTTGCCGGATGAAGAAGGGCATTATCATGAAACGCCGGAATCCTTGTCAACGAAATTGCGGGGATTTGCTGAAAAAGGCTGGTTAAACATTGTCGGCGGATGCTGCGGAACAACTCCTGCTCACATTAAGGCCATCCGGGAAGCGGTAAAAGATTATAAACCGCGTCCGAAAAAAGAAAAATCCCATGGCCATGCAGTATCCGGCATAGAACCGCTTGTTTACGATGACTCCATGCGCCCATTGTTTATTGGGGAAAGAACAAACGTCATTGGTTCCCGCAAATTTAAGCAGCTTATTATTGAAGGGAAATATGAGGAAGCGGCAGAAATTGCCCGGGCGCAAGTGAAAAATGGTGCCCATGTCATTGATATTTGTTTAGCTAATCCTGACCGCGATGAACTTGAAGATATGCGCAAGTTTATGCAAGAAGTTGTAAAGAAAGTCAAAGTGCCTTTAGTGATTGACTCAACGGATGAGCGGGTCATTGAAGAAGCGCTGAAATATTCCCAAGGGAAGGCCATCATTAATTCCATCAACTTGGAAGATGGAGAAGAGCGGTTCGATAAAGTGCTGCCGATTGTGAAAAAATACGGGGCTTCCGTTGTAGTCGGTACGATTGACGAAGAAGGAATGGCCGTTACGCGCGAAAGAAAATTGGCCATTGCTGAACGCTCTTACAAAATCTTGACAGAAAAATGGGGACTTGCTCCAGAAGACATCATCTTTGACCCGCTTGTATTCCCTGTAGGCACGGGCGATGAGCAATACATTGGTGCGGCGGAGGAAACCATTGAAGGAATCCGTTTAATTAAGCAGAAATTCCCGAGAGCCTTAACGGTGCTTGGCATCAGCAACGTTTCCTTTGGTCTTCCATCTGTGGGACGGGAAGTATTGAATGCAGTATTTTTATATCACTGCACGCAAGCCGGTCTCGATTACGCCATTGTTAATACGGAAAAATTGGAGCGTTATGCATCCTTGCCAGAAGAAGAAATTCAGCTAGCGAATGATTTGATTTTCAATACTAATGATGAAACATTGGCGAAATTTACAGCTTTTTATCGTGATAAAAAGAAAGAGGAGAAAAAGGTTGAGCTTCCTGCGACGGTAGAAGAACGCCTGAAATATTACATCGTGGAAGGAACAAAAGAAGGCTTAATTGAAGATTTAGAAGAAGCAAGAAAAATCTTTGATACGCCACTCGATATCATTAATGGTCCATTGATGGACGGCATGGCGGAAGTAGGTCGCTTATTCAACGATAACCAGTTAATCGTGGCGGAAGTGTTGCAAAGCGCCGGCGTGATGAAAGCTGCTGTTGCCCACCTAGAACAATATATGGAAAAAGTAGAAGACAGCGCTGGAAAAGGAAAAGTTATTTTGGCAACGGTGAAAGGCGACGTTCATGATATTGGTAAAAACTTAGTGGATATTATTTTAAGCAACAACGGCTATCAAGTGATTGACTTAGGAATAAAAGTAACCCCTGCGGAATTGATTGAAGCTATCCGCAAAGAAAAACCAGACATTGTCGGCTTATCTGGATTATTGGTGAAGTCGGCACAGCAAATGGTATTGACGGCGCAAGACTTTAAAGCGGCCGGCATTGATGTACCGATTCTTGTTGGTGGAGCCGCTTTGACAAAACGCTTTACAGAAACAAAAATTGCGGCAGAATATGACGGTCCGGTCATTTATGCAAAAGATGCAATGCAAGGGTTAGAACATGCCAATCGTTTAATGGACCCAAATGAACGGGAAGCCTTCCTGCAAGAAATTCGGGAATCCCGTGAAAAACGATTAGAAGCAGATGCGAAACGGGCAAATCAACCGAAAAAAGAAGTTTCGAAAAAACAAGCCCGCACAGTGGAAGATGCACCGGTATTTGTACCGAAAGATTTGAAAGTACACATTAAGAAAAACTACTCCGTTCAACATTTGCTGCCTTATATCAATATGCGCACATTGCTCGGCCACCATTTAGGTTTGAAAGGCAATGTGGAGAAATTGCTGGCTGAGAAAGACGAGCGGGCGATGGAATTATACAATTTAGTTTTAGAAATATTGAATTCCGGCGTGCTAAAACCTTCAGGAATGTATCAATTTTTCCCTGCCCAAAGCGACGGGGATGATGTGGTCATCTACAGCCCAGAGGATAAGCAAACGGAAATTGAACGATTCCATTTCCCACGCCAGCAAGATGAACCGTACCTATGTCTTGCGGACTTCTTAAAACCTGTGGATAGTGGCGAGATGGATTATGTGGCGCTGATGGTGGTAACTGCTGGACATGGTGCAAAAGAAAAGGCAGATCAATTAAAAGAAGAAGGAAAATTTTTAGAAAGCCATGCCCTTCTTTCAACAGCTTTAGAGCTTGCGGAAGGATTTGCAGAACGTTTGCATCAGGAAATCCGAGACGATTGGGGATTCCCAGATCCAACCGACTTTACAATGAAAGAACGCTTTGCCGCAAAATATCAAGGCCAACGTTTCTCCTTTGGCTATCCGGCTTGTCCAAACTTGGAGGACCAAGAAAAGCTGTTTAAATTATTGAAGCCGGAGAAAATCGGCGTTCATTTGACAGAAGGATATATGATGGAGCCGGAAGCAAGCGTATCCGCCATCGTCTTTGCCCACCCAAGTGCAAGATATTTTAATGTTTAATTGTAAGCATCCCCTGGTTATAGGGGGTGTTTTTTATTGATGGATTTTGTGTCCATAACCTCGGAATTTGTGACAATATTCCTAGTTTTTGTGAACATAACGCCAGTTCTAATGTTTATCGACAAATTTTGTGACAATAACCCTTGTTTTTCAATACTAAGGAGGAAAATTGAATGATTCGCCCAATGATGTTGGAAGATCTCCAAAGTGTTATGGAAATCTATAATGATGCCATTTTGCATACCACAGCTCTCTATCGTACCCATCCGCAAACTTTGGAAGAAAGAGAGAATTGGTTTCACGAACACAAGAAAAACAATGAGCCAATGTTCGTTTATGAAGAGGATGGAGAAGTAGCGGGATTTGCCTCTTTTAATAGATTTTATCCGAATGAAGGCTACAAATATTCCATGGAGCATTCGGTCTACGTTGCGCCCAAACATCAAGGAAAAGGCATTGGCAAAAAATTATTGCAAACATTAATAGAAGAAGCAAAAAAGCGGGAAGTGCGAACGCTCATTGCAGTCATTGATTCGGAGAATACAGCGAGCATCAAGCTGCATGAACAGGTTGGTTTTCAATTTGCTGGCCGTTTAAAAAATGTCGGTTATAAATTTGGCAAATGGTTGGACATTGTATATTATCAACTCCATTTTTATTGAGATGACATTTGTCATATGGAAAACATGATATTTGCTTCTACTGATGCAAGGCTTGCCATTGTACGATGAGAATAACATTTTATAGGAACAGGTGAAGCCTATGTCAATGACAAATGCTGAAAAGACGAAAAAGCTGCGAAAAGATGTTGCCCCTTTTGCCAAATCGGAAACGAAAAAAAGTGTTGTTCAAATGATTAACACCATAATTCCGCTTCTTATTTTTTGGGGAATGGGATATACTTTCGCAAATACGAATCCATGGATCAGCGTGTTTTGCGCGGTGATTGCTTCCGGATTTGTTGTGCGAACATTTATTATTTTTCATGATTGTACCCACGGATCCTTCTTCAAAAGTAAGAAGGCAAACGATTGGGTAGGAAATCTTACAGGAATTTTAACGTCCTTCCCTTATGCAAAATGGAGAAGGGAACATTTAATTCACCATGCCACAAGCGGGAATTTGGATAAACGTGGCATTGGTGACATCGATATGTTAACAACGGATGAATACTTAGCCCTTTCTAAAACAAAAAGATTTTTCTATCGTTTATACCGCAATCCTTTGGTCATGTTCGGGTTAGGTCCGTTGTATTTAGTGCTCGTTTTAAATCGTTTTAACCGAAAAGATGCGAAGAAAAAAGAACGTTTCAACACGTATTTTACAAATATAGTGGTTGCTTTAATCATTACTGCTTTAATCATTGTTTTTGGCTGGAAAGCGGTACTCCTAGTTCATGGGGTGACGATGTTTATTGCAGGAGCCCTTGGTATTTGGTTGTTTTATATCCAACATACCTATGAAGATTCTTATTTTGAATATGATCCGGAATGGGATTATGTAAAAGCAGCGGTGGAAGGAAGCTCCTTTTACAAACTGCCAAAGGTGCTGCAATGGATTACAGGGAATATTGGATACCATCACGTACATCATTTAGCGCCGAGAGTTCCTAACTATTATTTGGAAGCTGCTCACAATTCTGTGCCACCGCTTCAAAAAGCAACTACGATTACGATTAAAACAAGTCTTGAGTCGGTTCGCTACAAATTGTACGATCCGGAGAAGAAAAAGTTTGTCACATTTAAAGAAGTAGAAAAATTTTATGTTGGAAAAGTAGTGGAGTCCTGAAAGTATAGCCTGCTTTTGGGACTTTCTTATTTTACAATGTATAATGAAAAGAAAAAGGTTGCGTGGAAAACAATGAAGAGCTGGTACATGATTTTTCCGAAAAGTAAATGGATCAGCATTTATATATGGGTTATCTTTTGTATTCTTCCCTTTTACTTTTTGGTGCGGACATTATCGCCCATTCAAATATTTTTCGGGGTTGTTCTCATTTTGCTTTATTTTTTATCTTATTATTTTTCTTACCATTCCAAAAACGGGCTTGTCTATATGTGGGTCAGTTTTGGAATGGCATTGAATATTTTGATGACATTGTTTTATGGGTATGTGTATTTATCGATTTTTACATCGTTTTTCATTGGAAATATAAAAAACACGGTCGGCTTTTATATCATGTACGGCTTGCACATTGGCTTTACGATTTTGTCCATCGCGGCCGGGTATTTCATCGAATTAGAGTCTTTTTTGAACCAGACGCCGTTTATTATCATTACGGTTGTAGGAGTCGTGATTTTGCCTATTGCCATCTACAGCCGAAATAAGCAGGAAAATTTGGAAGGCGAATTGGAAAGTGCAAAAGAACGGATTTCAGAACTTATCATCCATGAAGAACGTCAGCGAATTGCCAGAGATTTGCATGATACCCTTGGGCAGAAGCTCTCTATGATTGGTTTGAAAAGCGATTTGGCAAGCCGTCTTGTAGAAAAAAATCCGAAAGCGGCCATACAGGAAATACAAGAAATTCGTCATACGGCTCGAATCGCCTTAAAAGAAGTGCGGGAACTTGTTTCAAATATGAAAGCGGTGAAATTGAGCGAGGAATGCATACGGGTTGAGGAAATACTAAAAGCAGCTGGCATTTCCTATCAATTAAAAGGGGATATTCATCAGTTAAAAATTCCTGTATTAGTGGAAAATGTGTTGAGTATGTGTTTAAAGGAAGCCGTAACTAATATCGTCAAACATAGCGGTGCGAAACATTGCATCATTGAAATTCAACAAAACCAAAATGAAGTAATGCTGATGATACAAGATGATGGAAAAGGGATTAATGAAAATATGGGGCATGAAGGAAATGGATTAAAAGGAATGCGGGAGCGATTGGAATTCATTAACGGAACATTAATGATTGAAAGCAATCCTGGAGTAACATTAACGATTACGATTCCACTGACCATTACCCACCAGGGAGGAAATGTTATATGATACGCATTGTCATTGCTGAAGATCAAGGAATGTTGTTAGGGGCATTGAGTTCGCTGTTAAACATGGAAGAGGATATGGAAGTTGTTGGGCTTGCCAAAAATGGCGAAGAAGCAGTAAAGCTTGTTCATGAATTGAAGCCGGATATTTGCATCATGGATATTGAAATGCCAGTCAAGACAGGGCTTGATGCGGCGGAAGAATTAAATGGCAAAACCGATTGCAAAATCATCATTTTAACGACTTTTGCAAGACCGGGCTATTTTGACCGGGCAAGAAAAGCTGGCGTGCGGGGCTATTTGTTGAAAGACAGCCCGATTGAAGAGCTGATCAACGCCATCCGGGTCATTATGGAAGGAAGACGGATTTATGCGCCGGAGCTGGTGGACATCGTATATGATGAAGAAAGCGAAAATCCATTGACGGAGCGGGAAAGCCAAGTGCTGGAACTTGTGGCAGAAGGGAAAACCACAAAGGAAATTGCAGCAGAATTATATTTATCCGCAGGAACAGTCAGAAACTACATATCCACGATTTTGGATAAACTGGGCGTCGGCAATCGCATCGAAGCCATTTCCCGATTTAAAGAAAAAGGGTGGAATAAATAAAAGAAAGGACATAACAACAGACTATTTGCTGATGTTATGTCCTTTTGATATTTTATTTATTCTTTTTTGTAAGCCGTCCTAATGCAAAGGCAGCGGCCATTAGACCAATTACTGTATTGGTCTTTTTATTAAAGACTTGTTTTGTGACAAGATTAATATTTTGAGGACGTTCTGCAAGTCTTCTCATAAAGTAACCATACCAGTCGTTGCCGAAAGGAACGTAAACGCAGAAATTATATCCTTCTTTCGCAAGCTCTAACTGCATATCTTTTCGGAATCCGTAAAGCATTTGGAATTCAAATTTATCCTTTGGAATATTGTGGTCTTTCACAAATTGTTTTACGTGATTGATTACATTATGGTCATGAGTTGCGATGGAAGTAAATTTCCCGTTTAATAGGCTGTATTCAATAATCTCGATGAAGTTTAAATCAATATCGCTTTTTTCCTGATAAGCAACGCTTGGCGATTCTTTGTAGGCGCCTTTTACAATGCGGAGGCGATAGTCTTTATATTTTTCCGCATATTCTTTTGCTTTAAAGAAATAGGCTTGAATGACCGTACCGACATTATCGTAAGTTTCTGAAACTTTTTCCATTAATTCAAAAGTTGGTTGGAGCAAATCGTATGTCTCTTGGTCGAAATTTACGTGCATATTGTATTTATGGGCAGCTCCCACAATTTCCATCACATTATCGTAACAAAAATCAAAGTCGATTTTTAAACCAAGTTGGGAAGGTTTGATGGATATATGGGCATCTAAATCATGCTCATGGATCGCTTCAATCGTTTCGATAATGTAATCTTTTGCTTTAATTGCTTCTGAACGTTCGTTTACAAATTCTCCTAGCACATCAACCGTACATGAAATGCCGTGTTTATTTAGCTCTTTTATGCTTTCAACAACTTCAGGAATATTTGTGCCAGCAACAACGCTTTGGGCACCAAGTTTTAAACCGTATTTTTGAGCGGCTTTATTAAGCAATTGATTTTCCGATAATGCGATGAAAAAGTCACGTAATACTGGCATAGCGATCTCCTCTTTTCCTGTTAAGATGTATACAAAATCATTATAGCATAGAAATTTTTTAAACTTCAGAAATCGCTTTTGTTTATTTTTGTTTTTTTGTGACAAAATAATACATTTTCTAATGTAAAACGTGCTGAGTCGTTATTTTATAGCAAGTGTTGGCGATGTTGTTTGTGTTTGTCATCACAATCTTTTATCTTAAAAAAACATAATAAGCCTCACAGAAAAATAAATTGAATGGTTAAAATAGCCTTTGAAAGATACACTTTAAGAGATTTGTATAATAATTTTCAAATTGAAGCGTTCGAATCGAAAAAAGGAATAGTGTATACTAGAATTAACGAATAATGGAAGAAGGGATCCTAAATGAGAGAAATGTATCAAGATGATTCATTAACATTACACACGGACTTATATCAAATTAATATGGTGGAATGTTATTGGGCTGATGGCATGCATAATCGAAAAGCAGTTTTTGAAATATTTTTCAGAAAACTTCCTTTTGGCAATGGATATGCCATTTTTGCGGGATTGGAACGGATTATTGAGTACTTAAAAAATTTCCGCTTTAGCGAAACGGATTTAGCTTATTTAAAAGACTTAGGATATGATGATGAATTTCTTGATTATTTAAAATCATTGCGTTTTACCGGTTCCTTGTATTCAGTTGTTGAAGGGGAAGTGGTGTTTGCGAATGAACCGCTTCTTCGCATTGAAGCTCCGCTGGCAGAAGCCCAATTAATCGAAACGGCTCTATTGAATATTGTCAATTTTCAAACTTTAATTGCGACAAAAGCAAGCCGCATTAAACAAATTATCAAAGATGAAACCGCTGCAGAATTTGGTTCCCGCCGTGCACAAGAAATGGATGCAGCCATTTGGGGAGCACGGGCAGCAATTATTGGCGGTTTTGATTCAACATCCAATGTCCGTGCAGGAAAAATCTTTAATATTCCTGTATCTGGAACGCACGCCCACGCTTTTGTACAAGCCTACAAAGACGAGTATGAAGCTTTTAAAGCTTATGCAAGAAGACACAAAGATTGCGTATTTTTAGTGGATACCTATAACACGTTAAAATCTGGCGTGCCAAATGCCATTCGCGTGGCAAAAGAATTGGGAGACAAAATCAATTTTATCGGAATCCGTTTAGATAGCGGGGACATCGCCTTTTTATCAAAAGAAGCAAGACGCATGCTGGACGAAGCTGGTTTTACCCAAGCTAAAATCATTGCTTCCAATAACTTAGATGAATACACCATTTTAAACTTGAAAGCGCAAGGGGCGAAAGTGGATTCTTGGGGAATTGGAACAAAACTCATCACGGCATATGACCAACCTGCATTAGGCGCTGTTTATAAAATGGTGGCTTTTGAAAATGAAAACGGCGAAATAGAAGATACATTAAAAATTACATCCAATGCAGAAAAAGTCACAACGCCTGGGTTAAAAAGAGTGTTCCGCATCATCAATAAAGAAAACGGAAAAGCAGAAGGGGATTACATTACGTTGGAAGATGAAAATCCGCAAGAAGAAAAACGATTGAAAATGTTCCATCCAGTGCATACCTTCATCTCCAAATTTGTGACGAATTTTGAAGCGAAAGAATTGCACAAAAAAATCATTGATGAAGGCAAAATCGTGTACGAAAGCCCTTCTGTGTTAGAAATGCAGCAATATGCGAAGGAAAACTTGGAATTATTGTGGGATGAATATAAACGCTCATTGAATCCTGAAGAATATCCAGTGGACCTTAGCCAAAAATGCTGGGATAACAAAATGAGAAAAATACAAGAAATTCGGGAAGCCATCGAAAATATGGAATAGGTTTAGGGGGAATGCCAAGTGGAGAGCTTACAACAACAAATCATTAAAGAGCTGCACGTTCTTCCGAAAATTGACCCTGCTGAAGAAGTGCGGAAGTCCGTTGAGTTTTTAAAAGCATATGCGAAGAAACATTCCTTTATAAAAGGATTTGTTATTGCCATCAGCGGAGGACAAGATTCCACATTGGTTGGAAAGTTGACGCAAATGGCCGTCGATGAATTAAATGAAGAAGCAGGCGAACAAAAATATTCTTGTTATGCGGTGCGCCTTCCTTACGGGGAGCAAAAGGACGAACAAGATGCTCAAGATGCCATCCAATTTATTCAGCCGACAAAAGTCATTACAGTGAACATTAAAAAAGCGGTGGATGCCAGCGTAGAGGCACTGCGGGAAGCGGGAATTGAATTAAGTGATTTTGCAAAAGGCAATGAAAAAGCCCGCGAACGAATGAAAGTGCAATATTCCATCGCCATGATGACTAATTCCGTTGTGGTCGGAACCGATCATGCTGCGGAAGCGGTGACGGGATTTTACACGAAATACGGCGATGGCGGCGTCGATTTAGTGCCGATTTACCGATTAAATAAACGGCAAGGAAAGCAGCTTCTGCAATATTTAGGCTGCCCTGAACATTTGTACGAAAAAACGCCGACTGCCGACTTGGAAGATGATCGACCACAACTGCCAGATGAAGCGGTTTTAGGGGTATCTTATGAAATGATTGACGATTATTTGGAAGGAAAAACTGTGCCGGAGGAAGCGAGAAAAACAATCGAAGGCCACTATTTACGTTCGCAGCATAAACGCCATATGCCGATTACAATCTTTGATGATTTTTGGAAATAAAGAAATCACTATTAAAAAAGAATTCGCATACATTGTTAGTGGCGAATTCTTTTTTTTATTAGAAACATGCAATAGAATAAAGAAAAGATTATAGTACTATTCGCATAGAAAATTTTAAATTTCAAAAAAAATTCTCCGATAATAAAATAAATAATAGGATAAAAGGAAGAGGAGGTGAGTGTCAATGAGAACTTCGCGAATTCAGTCGGTTGTAAACGGCACTTATGCAAGACGATTTTTGCAATCCAAGCATGATCAGCCATTTATGATAAATGATGGGGGCGGCCGTTCTTTTTCGGGAAACCCTCGCCAGCAGCAAAATAATCAGAAGAAAAATACTGCACAAAACAATCATATGCCGGTTGTTTTAAACCGCAATACAAAGAGAATGTGGATGATTGGGCAGCCGCTTGATGGCAAATCAATGGAGCAAATGAGAAGAAGAATATTGGAACATCAAATGAAAATTCGGAGGGCGAGAAATAAGGAAGTTCTCATTCGCACTTACCGGACTTCTATTTAAGATATATGGAGAAATGAATATGGGTTTTTTTAGAGGGCGAAGTGAATGAACTTCGCTTTTTTTGTTTATTTTTCGGAAAAAGGTGGAAAATATATTTGTGTAAAATAACAAATGGAAGGCTGGAAAGGTAATTTAGTTGTGTTTTCTCCAAACTATCGTTTATGCTTGAATTAATTATTTCACGTAAATTCTGACTTTTTCTCGAGTTTCAGGAGGATAATTTTATGCATAAAAAAGTTGAAAGGATCATTCAAAACATCGAAAAAGTGATGATCGGGAAACGAGAAGTGGCGGAACTCAGCCTTGTTGCACTGCTTGCCGGGGGGCATGTATTGCTTGAAGACGTGCCAGGGGTTGGAAAAACCATGATGGTGCGCGCCCTTGCCAAATCTGTAAGCGCGGAGTTTAAACGAATCCAATTTACGCCAGATTTATTGCCTTCTGATGTGCTGGGCGTTTCTATATATAATCCAAAAACATTGCAGTTTGAGTTCAGACCGGGGCCGATTGTCGGAAATATTATTTTAGCCGATGAAATTAACCGAACATCCCCAAAAACCCAATCGGCTTTGCTCGAATGTATGGAAGAATCTTCTGTAAGCGTCGATGGAGAAGTCATTCAATTGCCAAAGCCATTTTTTGTAATGGCCACGCAAAACCCAATTGAATATGAAGGTACATTTCCATTGCCGGAAGCCCAATTGGACCGTTTCTTAATGAAAATCCGTATGGGGTATCCGACTGTATCAGAAGAAGTTGAAATTTTAAGACGGGTTGAAAAGGCTTCTCCCATCCAGTCTTTAGAACCGGTTATTACGATTGAGGAATTATTAGCTTTGCAAGAAGAAGCAAGAAATGTTTATGTGGATGATGCAGTTAAAGAATATATCGTTCAATTAGCTCGTGCAACTAGAACGAATGCAAATGTCTATTTAGGAGTCAGCCCCCGTGGAACGGTAGCATTAATGAGGGCATCCAAAGCGTATGCCAAAATGCTTGACCGGGATTTTGTCAAACCAGATGATGTTCAATATTTAGCACCATTTGTTTTTGGGCATCGCATGATTTTAAAACCAGAAGCGCGATATGAAGGGGTAACGGTGGAAGAAATCATCAACAATATCATTGCTGAGTCTGTTGTTCCAATCAAAAGGTTTGCAGAGAGATGAGTATGTGGAAAGGAATACTGAATAAATTTGGCCGCTTTATCGTCAATCTTTTATTAATTGCTGCTACCTTTAGTTATGCCATGTTTCAAGGTGGCTTTGTCAGCTGGTTTCTGTTTTATACATTAATCCCATTTTTGCTTTATTCCATCCTCCTAAGCTTTGTTCCCCTTCATATCGAAGAAGTTTCCAGGGAGATTCAACCAGCTAAACTGGCTAGAGGCGATAAAGCGTCTGTCATGATTCGTTTTAAAAATAAAACAGGGTTTCCATTAGCTTTTCTTACAGTCGGGGAAATTGGACTAAACGATGAGATTGTTGGAAAAAGTACAAATTTATTTTTTGTCGGTTTTAAAAGAAATTTTTCTTGGACTTATGAAATCCCTGAATTGGAACGGGGGGTCATTGAATTTTCTGCTCTCCAGTTTACCTTTACCGATTTTTTTGGTTGGACAGTACGCCATAAATTCATTCCTTTACAACAAACGGTCATCGTTTATCCGAAAATCACAAAGATTAAATATGGAAAAGTTGAACGGCAATTTGATCAAGGAGGCATGCTTGCTCCTTTTCATTTTGTAAAAGATACTTCCCTCGTTACAAGTGTCAGAGATTATCAAGCAGGGGACCGTTTTTCTTGGATTCATTGGAAGTCCTTTGCCAAGGATGAAACATTGAGGACGAAAGATTTTGAAGTGCGGCAAAGCCAAGAAGTATTGTTAGTATTAGATGCTACGGTGAATAGGCATTTTGAAGATGCGGTGGATTTGGCGGCTTCTGTATTGCAGACCATTGTTGAAAACAACGGGGATGTGTCATTTTATATAGCAGGAGAGGAACAGGCATTTTATCCTCAAATTAAACGTGGTCAATTGGAAAAAGTGATGCAGCAATTATCGATGGTACAAGCTCAGGATTCAAAAAATATTGAACTTTTACTAATGAAAGAAGGAAAGACGTTAGATTCCTCCATTCTTTTATTTACAGGCGAACTCAGCGACTCTTTAAGAAGCTTTTTTAAAAACCATGGGAACAAAACAAAAGGCATCATTTGTTTTGTTCTTTCATCTGAACAGGAAATTAGGGAGCGGATGAAAGAAAACTATTACAATGTAAAAGTAGTTCCCATTACTAAAGCAATGTTCCCTGATGTCTTCACGGAGGTGTTGAGACCGTGAAATACAAAGCATTTAATAAACTAGAGCTCGCACTCTATTACGTTTTTATTTTTTTTATATTGCGGGAATGGCTTTTGCCTATCATGATGTTGACAGGAATGGGATATGTAGATTTAATCCTCTGCTTTATTGCGCTATGCCTCTTGATTAGTTTGTTTCGCATTCCCTTTTTCATTTCGTGGATTGTGAAAATCGCCTATATTTCATGGTTTGTTGTTTATGTATATAGCGATTATTCCATTGTTTCGGCAGAAGCCATCCAATTTCTATTGAATGAGATGTTCTATAATTTTGATTTAATCATTCACGGGAACTTCTTTTATATAACTAACGCTTTTCAATCGGTACTATTTTTCCTTCTCATGTGGATGTTAATCTACATCGTCCATTATGGGCTGACGGTTCGGCTGAACATCTTTTATTTCCTTGTGTTGACGGTTGTTTTCATCGGAATTTTAGATACATTTACAGAATACGACGGAACTGTGGCCATTGTAAAAGTGGTATTGCTTGGACTATTAATGCTAGTGTTTTTATTTGTTAAGAAGCTGATGCTGCAATCGGGCGTTCCTTTTCATTGGCACAAATATTTCCAACTTGTGCTGCCCATTCTTGTGGTGATTGGGCTTGTCGGTATTGTGGCGACAGTGCTGCCGAAAGCCGCTCCCCAATGGCCAGATCCGGTGCCGTATATTAAATCTGCTACAAAACAAGGAAGCCTTTTTGGAGAAACGGCAAAAAAAGTCGGATATGATGAAGATGATTCGATGCTCGGCGGTTCCTTTGTCGGCGATGATACAGTTGTTTTTCTAGCCCATGCCAAATCGAAACAATATTGGCGGGTGGAAACGAAAGATGTGTATACGTCAAAAGGATGGGAAACATCGGAGGATGATGTTTTAGGACAGCAAATTTCTTATGGCGAGGCGATTCATCATTCATTGCCAGTGGGGCCAGAGGAGAAAAAACAATTTGCCCACATTGAACCGAAGTATCCATACGATTTTATTATTCAACCATATGGGCTAATTTCTGTTCAAGTCAGCGATAAAGTGGCGGATCAAGTGAATATGACGATGAATCTTCAGACGGAGAAAATTTCGACAGATTATACAGGGGACTATATGTATCATTTGGAATACAGCACTCCGGAGTATTTGTACAGCGATTTAACATCGACAATTCAGCGGCCGATTGATGAAAGCATTAAAGCAAAATATTTGCAGCTGCCGGATACCCTTCCCAAAAGAGTCATCGATTTAGCAAAGGAAATTGTAGAAGGCAAAGGAAATGATTATGCCAAAGCGCGGGCAATCGAAAGTTATTTTGCAACAAATGGTTTCCGTTATGAAACAGAAGGGGTGCCAGTTCCAAAAGAAGGACAAGATTATGTCGATCAGTTTTTATTTGAAACGAAATATGGTTACTGCGATAACTTTTCAACAGCAATGGTAGTGATGCTGCGCGCTGTGGGAATACCTGCGCGGTGGGTAAAAGGATTCGCCGGGGGAGAAGTCGTTTCGAGCGATGGCGAGTTAAAAACTTATGTAATTACAAATAATGATGCCCATTCTTGGGTAGAAGCATATATACCGAAAGTCGGCTGGGTTCCTTTTGAGCCAACGATAGGATTTACAACAAACCGCAATATTCAATATGATTTTGAAACCGATGCCTACCAAGATGAAATGTTGACAGCAGATGAAGATACAAAACCTGAGCAACCAAAAGATGAAAAAGTAGCAACCAAAAATGATAGCAGCAGATGGGCTAGCTTCATGGATTTCATCAATTCTTTACGCCATTTATTGAAATATGTATTAATTGGCCTAGCCATTGCAGGGATTATATTGTTCCTTTCCCGCAAGAAATGGTTGCCAAAATGGTACAGCCGATGGTTAAAAAATCAACAGATTGATAAAACAAATTTTGAAAAGATGTATTTGAGACTACTAAAAATGTTAGAATTAAAAGGGCTGAAACGGAAGGAAGGCCAAACACTGCAGAATTTTGCAAAAGAAGTGGACAACCATTTAGATTCCCCATATATGTCGCAAATTACGGAAGCTTATGAAAAATATATTTATGGGAATCAAACGGAAGTCGATTTCGAAAAAATGAAAGAATGTTGGGAAAATTTAATCAATCGTACTAGTGGTTGATTTTAAATGACAGTCAGAGTAAAATTTAAAAAATTAAAAGGCAGAAAATTTAGAAGAGGTGTAAAACGTGACGACTCAATTAAAAGAGCAAGAAAAAATCGTTGTTCTCGACTTCGGAAGCCAATATAACCAATTAATCACACGCCGTATTCGTGAATTTGGCGTATTTTCCGAATTGCAACCCCATACCATTTCTGCACAAGAAATTAAAGAAATGAACGCTGTAGGAATTATTTTCTCCGGCGGTCCAAACTCTGTATATGACGAAAATGCTTTTAAAGTAGATGAAGAAATTTTCAATTTAGGATTACCGATTTTAGGCATTTGCTACGGTATGCAATTAATCGCCCATACGCTTGGCGGAAAAGTAGAAAGTGCGGATACTCGTGAATATGGTAAAGCGGAAATTGAAATTACGAAAGATAATTCATTGTTTGGCGATCTTCCAAAGCAACAAGTTGTATGGATGAGCCATGGCGACTTAGTAACAAAACTTCCAGAAGGTTTTGAAACCATTGCCACAAGCCCAAGCTGCCCAATTACGGCAATGGAAAATACGGAACGCAAAATCTACGGCGTTCAATTCCATCCTGAAGTACGCCATTCTGTTCATGGTAATGATATTTTGCGCCACTTTGTATTCAATATTTGCGGTGCAAAAGGCGACTGGACAATGGAAAACTTCATTGAACTGGAAGTGAAAAAAATCCGTGAACAAGTGGGAGATAAAAAAGTATTATGTGCTCTTTCAGGAGGGGTCGATTCTTCCGTTGTTGCGGTATTGATCCATAAAGCCATCGGAGACCAATTAACTTGTATGTTTGTAGACCATAACTTACTCCGCAAAGGCGAAGCGGAAAGCGTGATGGAAACATTCGAAGGCAAATTCGGCATGAAAGTGATTAAAATTGATGCCCGCGAGCGCTTCATGAAGAAATTAAAAGGCGTTTCAGACCCTGAACAAAAACGCAAAATTATCGGAAACGAGTTCATTTATGTTTTCTCTGATGAAGCAAGCAAATTGAAAGATATGGATTTCTTAGCGCAAGGTACGCTTTATACTGACATCATCGAATCTGGTACAGCGACTGCTCAAACAATTAAATCCCATCACAATGTGGGCGGCTTGCCAGAAGATATGGATTTTGAATTAATTGAGCCGCTAAAAACATTGTTTAAAGATGAAGTCCGTGCATTAGGAACTCAATTAGGATTGCCAGATGAAATTGTTTGGCGCCAACCATTCCCAGGACCAGGTCTTGCGATTCGCGTCCTTGGTGAAGTAACAGAAGAAAAATTGGAAATTGTTCGTGAATCTGATGCCATTTTACGCGAGGAAATTAAAAAAGCAGGTCTTGACCGCGAAATTTGGCAATACTTCACTGTGCTTCCTGAAATCAAATCTGTTGGTGTCATGGGAGACCAACGCACATATGATTACGCAATCGGTATCCGTGCCGTTACATCCATCGACGGAATGACTTGCGACTGGGCACGCATTCCTTATGATGTACTCGAAAAAATCTCCACTCGCATCGTCAACGAAGTGCCGCATGTTAACCGCGTACTTCTTGATATTACATCTAAGCCACCTGCAACGATTGAGTGGGAGTAAACAAGCGACAGGCTTAAAGTTTTAGAAGCAACTCTATTTTTTAATAGGGTTGCTTTTTTTATGTCAGAGAAAAAAGAGTGTCTGCTCTGTAAAAATTTCTCGTATAAGTATTATCTCTAATAGATGATAATTTCCCCATTTAAACTCTCCTTTAGATGACTATTCCATCAACTTTTAGCTGACCCTATTATTTTTTTAATAATTGAATATTTTAATAAAGTCAAAATTCGGTATACTCTAAAATATAACAAAGGGGGTAAATATTATGAAACTACTAGGAACTGAAAAAGTAAAACGTGGAATGGCAGAAATGCAAAAAGGCGGCGTCATCATGGATGTGGTCAATGCAGAACAAGCAAAAATTGCGGAAGAAGCTGGGGCTGTAGCAGTTATGGCTTTAGAGCGAGTTCCTTCCGATATTCGTAAAGCAGGCGGCGTTGCCCGCATGGCTGATCCCCGCATTATTGAGGAAGTCATGAATGCCGTATCCATTCCTGTCATGGCCAAAGCACGTATTGGGCATATTGTGGAGGCACGTGTTTTAGAGGCGATGGGAGTGGATTATATTGATGAAAGTGAAGTATTAACACCGGCGGATGAAGAGTTCCATTTGTTAAAAAGTGATTTTACGGTTCCATTTGTATGCGGTTGCCGCGATTTAGGAGAGGCGGCCCGTCGAATCGGGGAAGGGGCATCGATGCTTCGGACAAAAGGTGAACCTGGTACAGGCAATATTGTAGAAGCTGTTCGAGATATGCGAAAAGTGAACGCTCAAGTGCGAAGAATCGTTAATATGAGTCCTGATGAATTAATGACAGAAGCGAAAGAATTAGGTGCCTCTTACGAAGTTTTATTAGAGATTAAGAGATTTGGGCGGCTGCCTGTTGTTAATTTTGCAGCAGGAGGAATTGCAACGCCGGCTGATGCGGCATTAATGATGGAACTTGGCGCAGATGGAGTATTTGTCGGTTCTGGCATTTTTAAATCTGAAAACCCTAAAAAATTTGCAAAAGCAATTGTTGAAGCAACCGCAAACTACCGAGATTATAAATTAATAGCCGAAATTTCAAAAGAATTAGGTACACCAATGACAGGCATTGATATTACAACACTTGCTGCTCAAGAAAGGATGCAGGAGCGGGGATGGTAAAATGAAAAAAATCGGGGTTTTAGCATTACAAGGTGCGGTCAAAGAACATATGAACCAGATTGAATCGATTGGCTGTGAAGCAATAGCTGTAAAAAAGGTGAGTGATTTAACGAGAATTGATGGGCTCATTTTACCTGGAGGAGAAAGCACCACAATGAGAAGATTATTAGATCGTTTTCAATTACTGGAGCCCATTCAACATTTAGCGAATCAAGGCTTGCCGATGTTTGGGACTTGTGCGGGACTTATTTTATTGGCCAGGGAAATTGTAGGGTATGACAGACCACATCTTGGTGTTATGGATGTTGTGGTTGAACGTAATTCCTTTGGTCGGCAAGTAGATAGTTTTGAATGTGAATTAACGATTCCGGCATTGCATAAAACCGTACCGGCTGTATTTATTCGTGCGCCGCATATCGTCTCTGTCGGAGAAAATGTCGAAGTATTAGTAACATATCAAGAGCGTATTGTTCTAGCAAGAGATCGCAATTTCCTAGGCTGTTCCTTCCATCCCGAATTAACTGAAGATCATACAATCTTGCAATATTTTGTTGATATGATTCATGAAAGTGGCAGTATTGCCTTTAGTTAATGACAGAATTGAATAACCCATATTCTAAATATAGAAATAGCGACAGCCAGTTAGAAATTCTTTCCTCTATTACTGGCTGTTTATTTTTTTGAAATGTTAAGTGCCTTTAGTTGAATAACAGTTTATTTCACTTGTAATGAACGTTTAATAAACAAAAACAATTCTTCTTTAGATTCTTCAATGGACAGTTCATGGTCAGGAATCTTAAATGGGCAAACATAAAAAAGAAATAGTAGAAGTGAACAAAAATGCTAGTTGCTTTTATATAAGATGAACAAATTTGTATATTATATCAAAATATTACATATTTATTATTCACTGGTTTGTGTATAATAGACGTAATAGTTTTTATAATTCGAAAATACTAAATTACTTGAAATAGTTGCCACTAATTAATGATATAGACTAAGGAGAGGATCTGTTAGTTTGAATATGCTAAAAACACTGAATACAAAAATTATGTTAAGTATATTATTGCCGATTTTTTTAGTTATTGTTGCATTAAGTTTATCTTTATATCAAGTCACGGATAAATTGATTAATGAACATATCATTCCCCAAAACGAGCGGAATTTATTGCTAGGGTTAGGGGAATTAAGTTATTTAGTCGATGCCGATTTAATTAATGAAGCAAAAACAAGCGAAGAAAAGTATGAAGAACTAAGAAAAATCCTTATTGATTTTCAAGAGGAATATGGATTTGAATTTGTCTATGTGTTGAGCAGAGTAAATGGAGAGGAAGTCATTTTAGCATCGGAAACAGAAGGTGAATATCTTCTGCCTTATGAATTTACAGAAGAACAATCAAAGGCGCTCGACCAGGAGGACAAACTTTTAAGCGATGTATATGAAGATGATTGGGGAGTACATAAGTCGGCTTATTTGCAAATTCCTGGTACGGATTCAATGTTGGCATTAGATATGAATTGGAATTATGTAGAAAATTTATATAAAACTCAACTATCTATTATTGGAATTTTAGGGCTAATTTCAGCAGTGCTTGGTATATTTATTGCCGTTTTGGTGGCGAGAAAAATCACGAAGCCGGTCAATGCTCTTGCAAGCCATACAGAAATAGTGGCGCAGGGGGATTTAGCCCAAGAAATTGAAGTGGCAGCAAAAGATGAGATTGGTCGCTTAGCAAAAAGTTTTAACGATATGAGGCTGCAATTAAAAAATATGTTGAACTATGTAAAAGACACATCCGAACAAGTGGAAGAAGGATCGTTGACATTAAAGCAAAGCTCCGAGCACGTTGCGCAAGCCTCGAATCAGATTGCAAATAGTGTTCAAGAAATTTCGACAAGCACAGATATGGTTACTTATCATGCTGGGAAAAACCGTGAAATCATTCTCGAAATGATTCAGCAGCTTTCAGAAGTATCAGAGAAGGCAGAACAAATGTCCAAAACAGCAAATGACGCCACCACTACTGCCGGCAAGGGAAATAAAGTCATTAAAAAATCCGTTGAGGCGATTCAGCAAATAAATGAAACAGCGAAAATCTCCATGCAAAAGACTGAGCAAATGAACAGCCGATCTTTGGAGGTAAGTCAAATAACAGATATTATTTCAGATATTTCCGATCAAATTAATTTATTGGCTTTAAATGCAGCCATTGAAGCGGCTCGAGCTGGAGAATATGGAAAAGGGTTTGCGGTTGTGGCGGAAGAAATTCGCGCTTTAGCTGAACAAGCTGCAAAATCAGCAAAGGATATTAATCAGCTCATTGCCGAGATGAAGAAAGATTCAAATGAATCAGTTGTTGCAATCAATGAAGTAGTAAACAAAATTGAACAAGAAAACAAGGCGATTTATTCATCTGGAGAAATCTTTGAAGGTATTTCAGAACTGGTAAACAAGATGAACTCTCGAATTCAAGAAGTATTAGCCATGCTGCAGCAAATTTCAAATAAATCAAATGATGTGTTAACCACTACAAATGAAACGGTGGATTCTTTAGAAGTAATTAATGCCAGCATCCAAAATATTGCGGCAGGCATTGAGGAACAGTCCGCCTCCTCAGAGGAAGTGCTAAACATAGCAGATGAGTTGCACGAATCAGTACAAAAGCTGAAGTCTCAAATAAGCGGTTTTAAATTATAGCCTTTTTAGTATAGGGATTAACGGGGAGCATTTTGCTTTACGCTCCCTATTTTTCATGAATGTTTCTTTTGCACAAATCAACAAAACAAATTTTCATTTCGACAATTTTTTTATAGATACTAATACAATTTACGAACTTTATAATAGAAAAATCGAAAAAATGTTCGTGAATAGTATTGAAATCTAAAAAAATAGATGCTATATTACTAGAGTAAAAACGAAATAAAAAAACGTCGTATAATGTCGAGAATATGGCTCGATAGTCTCTACCAAGCTACCGTAAATAGTTTGACTACGACTTTATAAATAGAGTACCTGTTTGGACCCTATTGTAGAGTTGTAGTCATGTATTAATTACATGACTTTTTATTTTTCCGAATTTTCAGGGGGTTGTAGGACATACTGAGCTATAGAGACAGAAGCGACGAGAAGACGGAGGAAATTATGAAAAATTATTTCCAATTTGATCAACTGGGAACTACATATCGCCAAGAAATTATCGGTGGGATTACAACATTTCTAGCAATGGCGTATATCTTAGCTGTTAACCCAGCTATTTTATCCCAAAGTGGAATGGATCAAGGGGCAGTATTTGTTGCGACAGCTGTTTCTTCAGCTATTGGATGTTTTATCATGGGGCTGTTTGCTAAATATCCACTTGCATTAGCTCCAGGGCTTGGTTTAAACGCATTCTTTACTTTTGAAGTTGTTTTAGGACATGGTTTTCCTTGGGAATATGCGTTAGCCGCTGTATTTATTTCTTCACTTTTCTTCTTTATCTTAACTTTAACTGGATTGCGTGAAAAATTAATTAACGCAATACCAATGGAATTAAAATTAGCTGTAGGTGCCGGAATCGGTTTGTTTATTGCGTTTATCGGTTTTAAATTATCCGGAATTGTAGTGGATGATCCAGATAATTTATTAAGTATTGGTAATTTAACAGATCCTCAAGTGTTATTAGCGATTTTTGGTATTTTCGCAATTGTAATTTTGATGGTTTTAAATGTAAAAGGGGCAGTATTTATTGGGATGGTGTTGACAGCGATTGTTGGTATGATTTTCGGTCTTATTCAAACACCAGATGGAATCTTATCAACACCGCCAAGCGTTGAACCAACATTCGGTAAATTATTCTCAGCATTTAGCGACCCAGAATTCTATACAATCCCAATGTTGACTTCAATCTTAACTTTCTTATTCGTTGACTTCTTCGACAATGCCGGTACATTAATGGCCGTAGCGAATCAAGCAGGTTTTGTTAAAGACAATAAATTGCCTCGCGCAGGAAGAGCGTTAATTTCTGACTCAATTGCTTCTATCATTGGTTCTATTTTTGGTACATCCACTGTTACATCTTATATTGAATCTTCTTCAGGTGTAGCAGCTGGTGCAAGAACAGGTTTTGCTTCACTTGTTACAGGGATTTTATTCTTGCTAGCTTTATTCTTCTCACCAGTATTGAATATTGTAACAAGTGCTGTTACAGCTCCTGCGTTAATTGTAGTGGGCGTCTTAATGGTGGGTTCTTTAGGAGAAATTGAATGGAAAAAATTCGAAATCGCAGTACCTTCCTTCTTAACAATGGTCATGATGCCATTTACCGGATCCATCGCAACAGGTATTGCTGTAGGTTTCTTATTCTATCCACTTACAATGGTTCTTAAAGGAAGAGCAAAAGAAGTACACTGGATTATGTATATCTTTGCAATTATTTTCTTGCTATTCCTAGCAACAACAACTCATTAACATAAGGCTATTTAAACAGATAGCTTCATTAAAAAAGGAGAGTTTGATTTACTCAAATTCTCCTTTTATTATTTTTTGATGTTTTTCTTATAAACATAAAGGGTATATAACTCATGAATCGAATTTTGAAAAGAGCGAAAAATACGAATTCATTTTTAATTAATTTTATACTTGAAAAACAAAATTGAAGATGTTATATTATTAAACGTTGCTGCTGATAATAAAAAAAAGCAAAAAAAGATGTTGACACATGAGTTTGAAATGTGTTAATATATAAAACATCGCTGTTAAAGTGTGTAAGGAAATGAACCTTGAAAACTGAACACCGAAACGTTAATGTTTAATAAAACTCTAGACACCAACCCTCGTTGGTGAACTAGAGACGGACAAAATTTTGAGCTTAATCAAATTTTCTTTTATGGAGAGTTTGATCCTGGCTCAGGACGAACGCTGGCGGCGTGCCTAATACATGCAAGTCGAGCGGACCAATTAAGAAGCTTGCTTTTTGATTGGTT
>Ga0207747_1000631_pt1 | contig 35892 bp, 31 predicted proteins | sample HigsolmetaGSP11D_FD_184839 | JGI IMG/M metagenome (GOLD analysis project Ga0207747, IMG submission 184839) | High solid enriched microbial communities from the Joint BioEnergy Institute, USA - SP1-1-D (SPAdes) | ecosystem: Engineered > Bioreactor > SSF (Solid state fermentation) > Aerobic >...
TGATACGAATTGGATTGTTGGAACGACACACTTTCTCAAGGTTAGGCTCATTCTACCCTAAATTATACCAATACAGGAATGTGGTCTACTGTAAGATCACGGATTCAGGAGTATAACTTCCCATACATTCTCGTAAGACATAAGAAATACCAAGCTGCCACCGGCATCCTAAAGGACTTGGCGCCAGCCAAGTATTTCTTTACTATGAGTGAGCCGTTGCCGCCAATCATCGAATATCGTTGCAACGCCTCGTTGATGACGGGCAACATATCCCGAATCGGCCTGGCGGAGGCAAAGATGATCTCATGTTCGTATGCGGCAAGTTCCTGCAATGCTCGCTGGATGGTGTCCGAGATCGGTTGTCCGTGGAAAACGATCGTCCCGTCCAGATCAAAGACAAATCTCAATTCTCTCACTCGTTTCCATGCTGATTCGTCAGGCGAATCACTTCCAGTAAGTTGACCTTCCGCCTGGTTTGATCATGATAGAGCTCATCGTCCTGGATGTGGTCCACGAACAGGATGCCGTTCAGATGGTCGATCTCATGTTGAATACAGCGCGCCAGATAGTCGTGTCCCTCCAGGATGAAGGACTCTCCGGCCCGATTTAAACTTCTGATCTTGACATACCTGGCACGTTTGACGATTCCCGAGTAGCCAGGGAAGGACAAGCAGGCCTCGGTCCCGATTTGTTCACCGTGGATCACCAGTATTTCCGGATTGATCAGCTCGATGAGCCCATCTCCGCAATCCATAACGATGAGACGTCTGAGGATGCCGATCTGCGGTGCGGCGAGTCCGGCTCTTCCTTCGGCTGCGTAGAGTGTTTCGACCATGTCATCCAGTATTTTCAGGATCTTGGGGGTTATTTCTGTGACAGGTTTGGCCTGTTTCCTGAGTATCGGGTCTCCGAAAGGGAGAATGGTTCTTTCCGTCATGGAATAAGTCTCCTTCGTGAATAGGTTATGCGCCTTGCACCTGTGTTGGAGTATGTACCCACAGGTCATTGGGAGTACAATCCAGAGCCGTACACAGTGCATCCAACGTAGCGGCTTTCATCTGCTTGGGTTGTCCTCTCAGCAGAGCGCTGATGGAAGGAGCGGACAGCTCGTATCCAGCCTTTTCTTTCAGCAGGCGCGCGAGGTCTGCCCCGGTCCAGATGCCTCTCTGAGCCATTACTTGTCTTAACATCCAAACCAACATCTTGCTCACCCTTCGATCGGATTTATATGTGTGATTAACCAGTGCCTAAATAATTTATGCATCACCTAATATATCATAGATTGAGACAGAAGGAAATATGCTTATTCAGGTTTCAGAACGCAAATTTCGACAGGAACATCTAAACTTTATCCGGTTGACTTGATAGGCAGGTGCAACTAATACGGGATTAATTTGAAATTGATTAGCCAGAATCATGACAGGATACAGCCTGCGGGCAGCAACTTCCTGTCAGGAAGAGGGAATACGCACTGTCTGTCATATCCTCGATCATCTGATCGCTGAAGGGGAGATCGAGTCTCTGATCGTCGTTTTCCCGAACGGCCGAAGCTCCCATGACTGGACAGACCGAAGCTTCGACTTTACGGGAACGAGCATGCTCGGGTTCTAATATTTCGACTATGAGTTGCGTTATGATCTCATTTGGATGAGGATTGTCTCTATCTGAACATCTGGACACCTGCCAAGAGTCCTGACGAGAAGCTGCCTGTCTATGTCTGGTATTTCGGCGGGGGGTTGCAGGTCGGTTATCCGTCGGAGATGGAATTTTACGGGGAGCGTATCGCGAGGCGCGGAGTTGTTGTGGTGACGATCAATTACAGGCTCAATGTGTTCGGATTCCTCTGCCATCCGGAGATTACGTCGGAATCTCCCGAAGCGCCTGCCAACTTCGGCCATCTCGACCAACAGGTGGCGACGAGATGGGTCAAGCGCAATATCGCGGCGTTCGGCGGGGACCTGGACAACATCACGATCGGCGGACAGTCGGCCGGTGGAGGCAGTGTGATGGCCCAACTGACTTCACCGCAGAACGAAGGCTTGTTCCAACGGGCGATCGTCATGAGTGGCGTGTTCACGAACATGTATCCGGGGACGCGCACGCCTCGCTTCCTGCGCAGTCTGTCGGAAGCCGAGCAGGAGGGTGTGAAATTTTTCGAGTATCTGGGCGTCTCTTCACTGCGCGAGGCCCGGCAGATTCCCGCACCGGAGCTGATGCGCAAGGCTCTGGCTTATAACGGATTCTGGGTTACCGTCACGGACGGGGTGTTTAATGTCGGCAACTCGTTTGACCTGTTTATCCGCAATAAGCGCCATATGGTGCCGGTGATGATGGGGCATACGTCGTCGGAATTTTTCAGCGTGCCGCAAGCAGAGACGGTGGAGGAGTTCCGACAGCTGGCTGTGGAGATGTTCGGAGAAGATGCCGATACGTTCCTGGAGTTGTGTAATGCCCGCTCGGGAGATCTGGTGGAGATGAAGCGCCGGGCTTCGGCCAGCTGTGCGTGGACGCCGCTGTACTATTACAACTTCGATGCGGAGATTCCAGGCTGGGACAATCCGGGAACCTTCCATTTGGTCGATCTGTGTTTTTTCTTCGAAACGCTCGCGAAGTGCTGGAGGCCATTCGTCGGTAAAGAAATACCTGGCTGGCGCCAAGTCCTTTAGGACGCCGGTGGCAGCTTGGTATTTCTTATGTCTTACGAGAATGTATGGGAAGTTATACTTTCTATAAGACCAAGCATTATGACCTGGCTCGGCAGATGTGCAACTATTGGGCGAACTTTATTCGCACCGGCAACCCCAACGGTCCGGATGCGGATGGCACGCCGATGCCGCAGTGGGACCCATATACGATGGACGCGCCTTATGGCATGTTGTTCGGCGATCAGGCAGTGTTCCTGAAGGTACCGCCGAGCGAGTTGATTCAGTTCCTCGTACAGCAATATTTCAAGCGGAACAAGGTGCTGGCGGGCCAGGATGGATGGGTGTGCTGCGCGCTGGGATCAGCGCGCAGTTTCACTTACCCAGAGGCAGCACTGCCGATCCGGTTGGGCATGCTGAGAGCCGAAAAAATCGTCTCTCAGCAGGTATCGAAGCGGTCGGAGCGGTATGAGAGCCGAAAAACTTCGTCTCTCAGCAGGTTCTGAAGCGGAAACCTCGTCTGAGAGATCGGTCTCTTGCTTGCCAGCCCCGCATCGTTCAGCATATGGCCTGTTTCTGGTAATTTTTCGGTGTCATACCGGTATATTGCTTGAACTGTCTGCAGAAATGCCCGACGTTCTGGTACCCGCATCTTGAAGCGATCTCAGCCACAGTTTGGCTGCTGTGTGTCAGGTACTCCTTCGCAAGTCTGATGCGATGGGCGATCACGTCGTCCATGCAGGAAATGCCGAACGCTTTCTTGTAGATCGTTTGCAGATAGCCGGGACTGACTCGAAGTTCTTCAGCCATTAGGGAGACTGTCCAGTGATCTCCCGGGTTCTGCTGTATGGTGAGAGGTTTCGGTGATGTATGGTTCGCTTGTCTCGAAGCGGATCCAGTCATTGACATATTGCTCGGCACGAGCCTTGTAATATACCTTCTGCAGCGGACGGTAGAGGACGGCGCTGTTCGCAGGATATTCCCTAAGTTCGCCCTGCACCCAGAAGATAGCCGGAGTTTTGGTGATGACCAGGAGCCAATGATACCCTACGGGAACGTCGATTTCGAAATTACCTGTGTGTACGACGTTGCTCTCCGCATAATAGATGTGAGTCATCCGCACCCCTCCCATCAAGTCTTGACCATATTGTAACATAATTGAATGTTTCTGTAATGATGATGCAAGATGTGAAGGAGTGGGATCATACACGTGAGGCGCACTGCGATTATCTGCAGTGCGCCTCGTTCAGTTATAACCGTCTGCGTTTGAACGTTACGATGAAGACAGCAGCCAGAGCCAATACGCCTAGCGATATACCGATTTCGATGAGCTCTTCCTCTAATTGATCATCAGAAAGGGAGGTTGCTGCGGTTGTTCCCTGCATGTTGCCTGGGAAACCTCCGCCTCCGAAACCAGGGAAGTTGCCTCCGCCTTGACCGTCTGCTCCAGGAAATGCCGGAATACCTGGGAACTGGCCGTTGCCCATGTCGCCAATCGGGAATTGTCCGTCAACATTGCCTTCTTGCTGAGCTTGCCCATCGGTTACGCCGCCTTGCTGAGTTTGTCCGTTGGCATTGCCGTCCTGCGGGAACTGTCCGTCACCCGCAGGAGGTTGAGGCCTCTGCCCGTCACCCATACCGCCTGGCGGGAATTGTCCATCTCCCATACCGCCCGGTGGCAATTGCCCGTTTTCACCGCCATCAGTCTGGAACTGTGCCATGCTGACTAGTGCCGTCGTTACTTTGTCAGCAGTGAATTGAGCGATGGTCACATCATTCGCTGCGATTTTGTTATTTGCCGCAGTATCGTTATTTGCCGTGGTATCGTTGCTTTCGGTTGTCGTTTGAACGCCTTCCTCCAGCTCCTGCAGATATTTGGCCACATTATCGGCGTTGGTTGTCTTCAGGCTTTCGATGCCGCTCTCGAATTGCTCGTAAGAGTAGAACGGCCTGGGATCCTGCTTGACGTACTCTCGAATGAGGTCTGCCCATTCATCGACACGGCTGTTGAAGGTGTCCGTTGCGAGATACCCTTCGAGCGCTTCGCGAACGTATCCGGTGTACATCTCCAGATATTCAGGGACGGCCAACAGCTCATCAATCAGCGGACGATCCAGGCCGCCGGCAGGATCGTATACAGAGATATTGCCGCCGCGTCCGCCGAATCCTCCGCCAAAGTTCGGAATGGCGTATTCCCGGGTATCCGGTGCGGCATCTTGCTGATCCTCTAGCGGGATGTTGCCGAAGTTCGGAACGTCGCCTTGCTGAGCACCAGGCACAGCGTTGATGGTCAGGTTATTCTCCACAACCTGGCCCATGTTCATGTTGCCTCTGCCGCGTCCCGCGAAGCCTCTGCGTCCGCCAACATTCGCGGCAGCGCCGAGTTGACCATCTTGCATCACGCCCTGCTGTGCATCTGGCATGGCACCCTGGGCCTGTTCGCCGCCTTCGGTTTGCCCCATGTTCATGTCTCCTCCGAAACCGCCAAATCCGCCGCCTCTGCCGCCGCCGCGTCCGCCTAATCCCATGTTGCCCATGCCGCCAAACGCCATGTTGTAATCCCACGGCAGGACGGAGAAGACCCCATTCTGCTCATAAAGGTAATAGTTATGCTTGGTCTGCCCGATGTAGCTGTCCGAATTGCTCGTGACGACGTTGAGGGCGATATATTTCAACACATTCTCTACATCTAGCACTTGCTCATAGTCCGAACCGTTGTTGAGCTCGTAGATCATGTTGATCAGCGCGTCTTCGTCGGCATAGTCGGATTTCTGCACCAGTGCGCTGTATGATTCCCGCGAATCGTTTACCCAGGCAAGATCCGTCCCGTTGCCCATGACCGCTTTGTACAGCGAGCCGGTCGCATCTCCAAAATGCCGTTCCAGATAGGAATTGCCGATCTGTTCCACTGCCAGATAGAATCCCCACAGTTCATCGTTGATGTAAAGATTCACGTACGAATATTTCGGAGTGGGAAGTCCCAGCTGTTCCGCCATCTCATAGGCGAGCACTTCCCGCATATACGTCGGGTCACTGAAGCTGTTGTTCAGGTTGATCGCATGAACGCCGTACAAGGATTGGCTCGAAATATATTCATCCAGATGCAGCTTGAAGCTGTAGCGGTCCGAATCTGAGTTCACGACGCTGCTCAGACTCAGATTCCCTTTGGTGCGGAAGCCGATGTTGTTCAGCTTGATGCCGTTATACTCCACCGAAGCTGGCTTCACTTCCTCCGCCGCCGCGTTGCTTAGCATATCCTGAAAATCCTCTTCATCTATCGTGACTCTTACATCGATAACCTTGTCCTTCGGAAAAACGAGTTCATCCAGTTTCTCTTCCAGATAGGTGGTGGACCCAATCACTGTTGCCTTGGCCGAGCTGCTTCCATCATATACGGCATCAAATACCAGAGCCAGAACCAGCACGATGGCGAAAGAGCCAGCCAACGCTGGCAGATACGAACGCCTTCTCACGAAAAGTCACCACCTTTTTATTGGGAAACATAATCTCCGTTGTAGCTGATCAGGACAGCATTCTTGACACCTTGCAGCGCCTGAATGTCACTCACGAATGTTGGGTCATCCTGCTTGACGCGCAATTCCACGGTCATCTCGATGTTGTCTTGCGTGACGGTCTTCTGTTTCACATTGAACCGTTTGACTTTTTCTTTCAGCTTATGATAGACGAGCTCTTCACTTTGCGTGTTTGCACAGTTCACCACCATAAGATAAGGAGTTTCAAACGATGCGCTCTTGATAAATACGAACAGGACCAGACCGATGATGACGGATCCGATAATGGCAAGCGTGTAGAAACCGGCACCGACGACGATGCCCGCAGCCGCTGACCAGAACAGGAAGATAAGATCAGTAGGGTCCTTGATCGGCGTACGGAAACGGACGATGCTGAGCGCGCCGACCATACCGAGCGACAGGATGAGGTTGGAGTTGACCGCCATGATGACCATGGAGGTGATAATCGCCATGCCGATGAGCGAAACGTTGAAACTTTTGGAGTACAGCACGCCGCTGAATATCCGCTTATATAGAAGATAGATAAACAAACCGACGAAAAATGCAATCAATAAGGTAATGAGAATGTTGGAGATGCTCAAACTGCTGTTGAACTGATTGAGTACAGAGTCGCGAATGATATCGGTGAAGTTGATTTGCTCGTTATTGGTCATACTATTGATCCTCCCAGGAATTCTCTTTGATCAGTTTGCGGCAGATCACATATTTGGAATTGGATTGCTGGTGAATATTCTCGCCTTGTACAGCCGTTCGGACAAACTCTGGCAGATACTCGTCGTACTTGATTTCGAGCACGATGATGTTGCTGTCGAAGGTGCCCACGGTCATCAGATCGGGATCGAACAGATTGGTGCTCATCAGGCCCGTCTTCAGATCCTTGTCGAAGGTGATGCGGACGTTGCCGTAGGGGCATATGTACGCTTCCCGCACGTAATCCACGATGACTTTGGGCTGCATCCGCTCGTTCTTGATCTTCCGATAAAACTCGTACAGGAGCGGTTTGTCAGGGACGTTCAAGACTTCAGGATCTCCTGACAGAATCGTGTCCACCATCGATCGCGTGAGCGGTTCCTTGACTTTGGAGATGTAATCATTGCGTTTCAGCTTCTTCTCCAGATGGATGATGCAGTCCGAACGATTGTAGATCCGTATCCTGTATTTCTCGCGATCCAGCACTCCGCCTAGCTTCTCATGAAGCGCCTGATTGTCGATATTGTCAAAATACAGGCTGCGGATATGATAATCCCCGTTGGGACCAGCATGCTTATCCGGGATCAGAAGATGTTTGAGCCTTTGCTTGATGATCCAGTATTGATGGGGATTCATATGATACTTGAGTTCGTGACGGAATTTGAGCGGCGTTTGCATGGTCGTCCTCCTTTCGTCTGAACCGAGTATAGATGGGGAAGCTTAAATTTATCTGAAATCGTCCTTAAGTCTGGTTAAATTCATGATTGACGAACGTCAACAACCTGATAGAATCACATATAAAACCGATAAAAATAATAGGAATAGACGAGAGAAGCCATGATCATGACCATCAACCGAAACATCTCATTCCTGACCAAATGGATCATTGACCTGCTGATGATAACGTCTCTGACGGTGCAGACCATTCTGCCTGTCACCTGTGCTGCCGAGACGCGTGCAGCCAGCGCGGAGGAATATGGAATATTCCTGGAGGACAAATACGGCATCAACGTCGAGACATCGTTGACCAAAGGACAATTTATCGAGTACATAGCGTATATCCTGGATCTTCAGGTGCCGGATGAAGACGTTGCTTTCACAGATCTGGCATCAGATGATGCACTGTATGCCAGTGCGGCAGCGCTCTATGTGAGCGGCATCCTGAGCGGGCCGGGAGTCGGTGCGGACGAGCCGCTGGACGGAAGCCAATCGGTTCATATATTGTCTGAACAATCGGTAGGATTGGAGACGAATTCAGTGATGAGGAGGATATGACTGCGGAGCCGACCATTGCAAGGCGATGGTTGGCTCCGTTTTTTTGTGCCGGCGTGCCCAGCCAGGCACGCATCTTCCAGCCGGTGAAAGTCCGGTCACGGGAAGGGCCAAGCCTCCGTGTAGCCAGGATACCTGCGTAGTGGAGAAATCTGTGCGCAGAAGCGCATCGACAATGGACTCAAAACGCTCTTGTAATCTGCATGCCCATGAATGACGAACATCGGAAAGCCGTATGAGGGAAAACCTCACGTACGGTTTGATGAGGAGGAGCTGGGCTCCGCCCAGCTTTTCACTCTAGCATGAGGAATGTAATCGATAACATAATCAGGCAAACGCTCTCATATATCAAAGGAAGAACTAAGTGAAACTGATTTCACTCAAACGGAGGTGGGGCAAATTTGCTGGATCTGCATGTTTGGTAGATTGCGCGTGATCCGAGCTCCGCAGGCTAATACGTAAAAGAGGTGAATCACTTTGCAAGAGAGCTTAAGGTCAGACTTCAAGACCAGGCTCAGGAAGCCGCTGATCATGATGCTGGCTGTGCTTGTTGCCTTCGGCACGATACCACCACTGTCAGCGTTTGGCATCCGCACTGTCGCAGCGGATGTGCGGGTTGCGGACATTGGCAACACGCTCGACGACATCACGGTGGCGCATTACCCGCTCAACAGTACATACCAGTATGCCAACCGGCTGAATCCGAGCCAGCAGTTGTCCGGCAGCCAAGTCGTCTGGCGGGCGGAATATGTGTCGCTGGTGAATCCGGGTAACGCAAACGACGGACATATCGCTACCAGCACCTATCCCGGAGATCCTGTCACGGGAGATCGAATCGCTTTCTCTCTGAACATCAAGTTGAACAGCTACCAGACACGAGCCACATCGCCGCAGAACACGCTGTTCTCCTATGGAGTGGACAACAACAATAACTTGACGCTTCGACCCTACTACGGCGATGGCGTGGCTGCAGTGGTGCTCAGGCAGTCGGGGACGGACGCGGTCGCGGCGACTTTCCCTGCGCCGGCTCTGGATATGTGGCACAACTACGCGATCTCGCTGGACGGCACACCGGATACGGGGAAATTGACCGTGTGGGTTGACGGGGTGAAGGTCGCGGAGGTGCCATCACACGGGATCGGTGCCGATGAGATCGGACATGGGCATTTTAGGCTCAACCGGACGATCGCCACGTTCTCCAATCTGGATTCGCATTACCGCGATGTACGTGTCTTCCGTGATGTGCTTGACGATGAGCTGGCGTTCTTGCTGGCCAGCGAGATTCGCCTGTTCACCTGGAACGATCTGCTGGCATCGGCACCGCTGACCGATGACCAGACCGTGCGCGGCAATCTCACGCTGCCAAGAGACCCCAACATCATATGGACGTCGAGCGATGACAGCGTGATCGATCCGGCAACAGGCAAAGTTACCCGACCGGATCAAGGATCAAGCGCCATCAGGGTGACTTTGACGATGCATTGGTTTGACTTCAGTCAGTCTTATACGGTGATTGTGATGCCGGTTGATGCTGGGGATCATCTAATCGCGCATTTCAACTTTGACGATCCCGCGTCCGGTCTGGTGGGCGGTGTGGCCAGGGCGAATGTCCAGGGGGAGGCCAGCTACGAGGATTCATTTGAAGGAAATGGACGCGCGGCACGGCTCAGCCGGGACTTCTGGCTGCAGGTTACGAGGCAGGATGGCAACCCGCTGCTCGCCGGGCTCGACGAGATCACCATCTCCTATGACAGCAAGCCTGAGGGCGGCATCGGCTGGACGTTCTTCGCCGCGCCGAATACCTCGACGCAAACTTATCTCAGCGAACGCTATGTCGGCATCCTGGATGAGACGGATACCATTACCGTTGAACGATATTTCAACCAGGGGTCGCGCCCGCCGAGCGCCTGGACCTATAGCCGGACAGGATGGAAGCATGTGGATGTGGTCATTACCACGTCGGAGACGAGGCTGTATATCGACGGGGAACTGAAAGCGACAGAGGCCAGCCAACATCTGTTGTCCAACATCCTGTCGGCATCCGGCGGCATCCTCCAGATCGGCAAGGGCAACTGGGGCACGGGCGAGTATTATGAAGGCTTGATCGACAATTACCAGATCTTCGACAAGGCGCTTACGCTGGAGGAAATGATCGAGTACCGGGTGACCAATATTCCACCCGTGATCTCACCTGCTTCCGGTGAAACCTATGTGCCGGTTACGATTACACACCCTGCAGGCAACAGCTATATCTACTACACGACCGACGGCACCGATCCTGACCTCACCAGCACGCCATACACGGGTCCTTTCAAGGTGGAGAAAGGCACCATCATCAAGGCGGCGGCCATCGCGCCAAACGGCAATCGCAGCGAGATCGTGTCTGCCTATGTATATGGGAGCGAATGGGCAGCAACGGCGCTGGAGTTCCGGCTCACTGGTCAGGAGACGGTGAACAACGTCAAGATCTCCTGGCCGATCATCAGTCGGGCGGATTATTACGAAGTGTATCGGGGTGAGCGTCTGATCGGCAGGACAACGGGTGATGTCATCGACGAATACGGTCTGGAGCTTGATCAGGAGTATGTGTATACCGTCAAGGCGGTGAAGGATGGCGCGGTAATCGCACAAGCGGAGACGAACGCGGTGCGGACCTTCGCCTATGACACGGCAGCTGTCGTGAAGAAGAAAAACAACTACACCGGTGAGATGATCGATACCAACCCCGAGCCGTTCGGCGTTCAGGTAGGCGATACCTGGTACCATTACGTTTATCGGGGCGTCCGGGATGCGAGCGGTGTGGTGACGACAAGCATTTACGAATTGATCTCAACAGACGGAATCCACTACGGGAATGAACGATTGCTCGGCTCGTTCACCGATATGCGGGTTGAGATGGAAGGGTACACCTGGCACCCGCTTACCGGCAAGGTGGTGTTTCATGCGCACGAGGAAGCCAGCTCCGGCTATGGTCGGGCGTATCTGTTCCTGGCCTCGGTGACGCCGGGCGGCGACGACTTCCAGGCTACCTTCAGGGGACGGCCCTTCGATATCGATTCGCGCGATATGACGTTCTTCGTCGACGATGACCTGACGGCCTATGTGTTCTTCGCCGGACGCGTCAACGCTGACCTGATCGTCGTCAGGCTGGATGCCAACTGGGAAGTGCCGATCGAGCACGTGAACACGCTCTTCGCAGGAGAGAAGAAGGAATCACCCGCGATCATGAAGCATGATGGCAGGTACTACTTCTACGGCTCAACGGCGAATGGCTGGTATCCGAGCCAGGCGGAATATGCGTCAGCGGAGTCCATCGATGGGGCATGGTCGCCGCTTCGCCCGATCCTGAACGGCTCCACCTTCGCTACGCAGGGGAATGGCATCTGGATGTATGCAGGAACTGGCGGACGTGAGCTGTTCCTCGCAAACGGCTACCACTGGGGGGCGCAGTATGTGGACGGCTTCAAAGACCCGATGGGCACGTATTCGCGTTTATTCCCGGTAGTCTTGCATCGTGGCGTAGCTACGGGGGACTGGTTCCATCAGCTGGACTTTGATCCGGTGCATGGCGTTATTCCGGTGCAGGCTGGCCAATACCTGTCCCTGGGCAAGCGAGCCGTCGATTCCCATGGCCTGGATGCTGCCGCCGTAACGGACGGGGCGGATCTCGCTTCTTCGCCGAGGGTGCAGCACAGTTCGCTGCCATACAGCATCGTGATCGACCTCGAGCAGCCTGCCAGGATCTCCGAGATCAACCTGACGACGCGGATCGTTCTCGGCTCGGATACGGTGTACCGATATACCCTGGAAGGCAGCACGGACAACACGACCTGGACGGCGCTGGCGGACGGATCACAGAACAACGTTTCCGGATTCATCACCCACCGGATCACAGATAGCGGCCACTATCGCTATGTACGGCTGACAGTTCACCAGATCATCAACGTGCATACCAACCAGAACGCTACCTGGGCTGACGGCATCATCGAACTGGCTGTGTTTGGAACGCCATCTACGGATAAGTCCGCCCTGCAGGCAATCTATGATGAGAAGAAGGACACGGTTCGAGGCACCTACACGAACGCCTCCTGGAAGGCGATCACCAGCGCGCTGGAACATGCAGCGGAGGTGCTGGAGGACGATGCTGCCACGCAGCGAACGGTTGATCGGGCGGTGGAGCGCCTCGAGTATGTATTTCGCTGGGCGCAGCATGTCCAGCCGCAGAATATCGTTGACTATGCGGCGCGCGGCGTCCCTGTCGGCGAAATCTGGTATGACACCGAAGGCAACCCGATCCAGGCGCATGGCGGAGGGTTCTTGCAGCAGATGGCCGAGGATGGCAAGCCGATCTATTATTGGGTCGGGGAGAACAAGATCCACAACTCGGCGGTTTTCCATGCGGTGTCGCTCTATTCCTCGCGCGATCTCGTGAACTGGACGTATGAAGGGAATATAATCGATCCATTCACGCAGACGGTGGAAGGAGCCGAGTATACGCTGGTTGACAACAAATGGGAACGGCCCAAGCTCCTGTACAACGACAAGACGAACAAATACGTCCTCTGGGGACACTGGGAGACAGCCGGCAGCTACGCTTCCAGTCAGGTTGTCGTGGCGATCAGCGATCATGTGGCAGGGCCGTACACCGTCCTGGGGCATTGGCGGCCGGGCGGAACGCTGCGCAACTGGCGCTCCGAGGGCGGAATCTATCTCGACTCCGAATACTTCAAGACGAGTGGCATCAGGACGCAGGTTCCGTCATCCACGGTTGATGATGTGTCGCAGCTGGGGTATACGTCGCGGGACTTCACCGTCTTCGTCGATGCTGACGGCACCGCCTATCTGGTGTCTGCGGAAGGCCACTCCATGAGGATTCACCGGTTGAATGACGAATACACGGATGTCGACTTGACGACCTATTCCTTCAGCGATCCGGCGATGAAAGCGCCCGACTTCGAATCCTACAACTTCTATGAAGGCGACGGACGCGAGGCGCCAGCAGTCGTCAGTACGGACACCGGTTACTTTATGGTGACGAGCGGCCAATCCGGATGGCTGCCGAATCAAGGCGTGATCAGCTATACGACGAACCTCGCCGATCCGCACGGTTGGACGCCGGTGAGCCGGGACGGGCTGATCCTGCCGGAGTATACCTTCGGCAACAACAGCACGTACTACAGCCAGCCGACCAACATCATGACGCTGGTTGCACTGAATGGGGATCGAACCTACGTCTACATGGGAGACCGATGGAACCCGGGACAACTGTCTGATTCGCGGTATGTATGGCTGCCGATCACGATCGACGAGACGGCGCATACGGCTTCGATCACCTATACGACAGGGTGGACATTGGATGCGGCGAGCGGCAGTGTGGAGGTGCCGGACGTTTATCTGGTCTCGCGCGGCAAGCCTGCGACGATAACGAACAATGATGCGGTGAGCGGCATCGAGAAGGCCAATGACGGCATCGTCTACAACCTGAGGGTGCATGGGGATTCGACCCATTACTTCGGGGGATTGGTTGCGCCATATGAATATACGGTCGATCTCGGCGCTGTCTATGATCTGTCCCGTATCGATGTGGCGTACCGATTGTATAACGGTTCGGAGATGTACCACCGATACGAGATCCTGGCATCCAGAGACCATGTGAACTGGACGAAGCTTGTCGATGGGAACCACAATACCTGGGCCGGTTTTACATCGGACCCGCTGAGCGGACGCTGGCGGTATGTGAAGCTGAAGGTGAATGAGGTTCGCAGGGTCAACAACCATGCGCTCAGCAACGGTTGGGGCAGCGGTCTGGTGGAAGTCGAGGTCTATGCCCATTCTCCTGACCCGTTCGTGCTGACGGCGCCGACAGCCGATCTCGCATCCGGCACATACACGTTCTCTCAAACGGTGCAGTTGTCCCATGCTGCGCTTGATGCCGAGATCTATTACACGCTGGATGGCAGCGACCCGACTGTTGCGAGCACGCGATATACGGGTCCTGTGGCTCTGCCTGCGGGAGCCGTTACGCTGAAAGCAGTAGCGGTGGTTGACGGTGAGGCGAGCGACATGCTGGAGGTTCAATACGTGATCCTGGTGGATCGCCCGGCTCTGGTTGCCCTGATCGCAACGGCCGAAGGGTTGGAAGAAGATCACTATACGCCTGCCAGCTGGGCCGTTCTGCAGCAGGCGCTGCAAGCCGCCATCGCCGCCCGCGACAATCCGGCAGCAACGGAGTCCGATGTGGCGGAAGCGGCGGATGAACTGCGGGCAGCGATCGATGATCTGGTGCGGAGGCCGATACTCGGTGCCTCGCTTGCCCTGTCGGGAGCGGATCGCATCGTGGCTGGTCAGGAGTTCGAGGTGACCGTCGAGTTGACGACCGCGTCGCAGAGCGTGTACGGTTATGATCTGATCCTGGGCTTTGATCCTTCACAGCTCAGCTTCCTCTCGGCAACGTCACTGAAGCCCGGCTTCACCGTTCTTGGCCAGTCTGTCAAGCAGGATCGTGTTCGCCTGATCGCCCTTGATCTTCAGCCCGATGATCCGCCGCAACCACCGGTTGGGCTGCTCAAGCTGCATTTCAAGGCTCTGGAGCGGAGTGAGACGGTGATCGGCAGCGTGTATATCGCACAAGGAGTATTGGCGGACGGGTTCGGCGGCGAGATCATCCTCTGCTCTTGGCTGATCAAGCAACAGGCTGATGACGGGCAAGACCGGCGCGCGACTGGCGCACTCTCGAGGGTTGACATCGCGCGTCGGCTCCTCATCAGCAGTTACACATGGAAGTTGGGTCGAGGGAGTCGATGAAGTTGTGAAAGACGGTATGCTTCCATGTCCTTGCCGTTGTAGTTTTACTTGGTCTTATAGAAAGTATAACTTCCCATACATTCTCGTAAGACATAAGAAATACCAAGCTGCCACCGGCGTCCTAAAGGACTTGGCGCCAGCCAGGTATTTCTTTAATTTCATCGTATCTCTGCCTGTAGGCTTCGTTCATCAATAACACTTCACGGAACTTCTATATCCAACTCGGGCAGGGGCAGAGCCTATAGCCCTGCTCCTGCCCGATTATGCTCCGGTAACAGTGATGCGATAGATGCCCGAGCCCAGCTCCAGCGCCAGGCCGCCGTCTTCCTCCGAAGCAGCGAGCACGCCTGCGGCTTGTCCGGCGGCGACGCCGTTCACTGTCACGCCAGCCAGAGCCGCGCCAGGCAGCTTCGCTCTTGCCGTCGTATTCGGCGGGAGCTCAAATTCATACGCAACCGTGCCGTCCTCGCTCACACTCCACTCGCTGCGCACCAGCCCGTATTCGGACTCATAGGCCGCCCTGGCATAGGTGAGCCCCGAATCCGGGCGAGGCCGGAACAGGATGCGTTTATAGCCCGGCTGAGTCTCATCCATATCGAGGCCGGCCACCGCCCGATACAACCAGTCGCCGATGGAGCCGTACGCATAGTGGTTGTACGAGTTCATGTCGTCACTCCAGAACGTGCCGTCCGGCTTGATCCCATCCCAATGCTCCCAGATCGTGGTCGCTCCCTGGTGGATCGAATACAGCCAACCTGGGTAGTCCTCCTGCTGCACCAGCTTGACCGCCACATCGTGATAGCCGTTATCGGTCAGGACGTGGCACAGATACGGCGTACCGACGAATCCGGTGGTCAGATGGTAGTTCTTTTCCTTCACATAGTCGGCCAACGTCCGCGCGAGTCTCGACTTCACCTCTCCATCCACCAGCCCGAACATCAGCGGCAACACATGACCCGTCTGCGTATGGGCTGCCAATCGGCCGCCCGGCGTGATGAATTCCCGATGGAAGGCTTCGACGATGCCCCTATGCAGTTCGCGATACTTCGCCGCATCCTCCATCCTTCCCAGCACCTCGGCCGCTCTTGCGACGAGCTCCGTTGAGTAGGCGTAGAAGCAGGTGGCGATCAAGTCACGCGGTGTAGCTCCTACATAGTCGCCGGAGTTGGCATCGAGACCGAGCCAGTCCCCGAAGTGGAAACCGGTATTCCACAGATATTCGTCCTCTCCTTGGGCACGAATATATTCCACCCAGGCTTTCATGCTGTCGTACTGCTCTTCGAGAATGCGGGTGTCTCCGTAGCACACATAAAGTGTCCACGGGCAGATGACCGCTACGTCGCCCCAGGCGGCAGAGCTGTGCGCATCCTGACCCAGGATATTCGGGATGACGAACGGCACTCCGCCTTGCTCCAGCTGATCCGTCTTCAGATCGTGCAGCCACTTGGAGAAAAACGGATAGATGCCATAGTTAAATGCCGCCGTTCTGATGAACACCTGCGCGTCACCGGTCCAGCCGAGACGTTCGTCGCGCTGCGGGCAGTCGGTCGGAACGTCGAGGAAATTGCCGCGCTGCCCCCACACGATATTGCGCTGCAGCCGGTTCAGCAGCTCATGCGAGCATTCGAAGCTGCCGGCAGGCTTCATATCCGTATGAATGACGTGGCCGGTGAAACGATCCGGATCAATCGGCACATCCTCCGGCCAGCCTTCGATCTTCACATAGCGGAAGCCCTGGAAGGTGAAATGCGGCTCATACTCTTCACCGCCGCCTCGGCAGGTGTAGGTCACCGTCTGCCTGGCTTGGCGCAGGTTGCCGATGTAGAAATTGCCCTCGCGGTCCAGCACCTCGGCATGCTTCAGCGTCAGCACCGTACCTGCCGGCAGATCCAGGCGCATGTGGATGCGCCCGACCATGTTCTGGCCCATGTCGAGCACGGTCTCGCCAGCCGGTGTGCGGATGAGCGCGGCCGGCTTCAGCTTCCGGGTGATTCGCGCCGGCTCATTCTCCTGCATGATCAGGATGTCCTTCGGATGCTCGAGCACGACTACCGAAGCCCATCCCTGATCGTCGTAACCGGCCTCCGACCAGCCGTCCTTCTCCAACCGGGCGTCATAGGTTTCACCGTGATAGATCTCGGACATCCGTATCGGACCAGTGGATGCCCGCCATGCCACGTCGCTGGTTACGACGCGCGTGGTTCCATCCGCATAGTCGATATGCAGTTGCAACAGCAAGGCTCGTTTGTCCCCATACCGATTGCACCGAAGATCCCAGCCCAGCGTGCCTTTGTACCAGCCATTGGCCAGCATGGCGCCGATCGCGTTCTCACCCGTCCGCAGGAGACTCGTCACCTCATAGGTCTGCACCTGCAGGCGATGGCGATAATCTCATGAGCATCAAACGCACGACATTCGTCATGAAGGGGGATTTTTTCTTCGAGCCGGATGTGCCGATCTTCGTGAACCGGGCATACGAAACGTTTGACATGATCGAGCATTCGCATGAATTCATTGAGATCTCGTATGTATGCGAAGGGGCGGGTGTTCATTATATCGCAGGCGAGGCTGTACCCGTTGAACATGGGACCCTGTTTTTCATTCCCGTCGGACACAGCCATGTATTCCGGCCGAAGACGCTGCGCAAGGACCGGCCGCTCATCGTCTATAATTGCATCTTTCCCGTGTCCTATCTGTCAGAACTGAGCAACGGGTTCCCGCAAGCTTCGGCGATTTGCCGGATGTTCCTGGACGAACAGCTTGGCTGGTTCTCGATGAAGGACTTAACGGGCGAATATCATGTGATGTTCCGTGAGATGTATCAGGAATATACGGCGAGACCGCCTGGCTATCTCATCGTTCTCGCCTCTTATGTGCTGCGTATCCTGACGGGCTTGTACCGATATCGCCAGCAGCTTGCTATGCCGCCGGCGGAGCGGCCGCAATGGCTGACGATCGACGAGGCGATCGACTATATCGGCTTGCATTATGCGGAGGAGCTGAGGCTGGAGGACATGGCCGCACACGCCAATCTCAGCGAGCGCCAGTTCAGCCGTTTGTTCAAACGGCAGACCGGCATGAGCTTCCTCGACTATGTGCAGAGCATCCGGATCGATGCGGCTTGCCGCATGCTGGCGGATGGCCGCCAACGCGTCAGGGATGTGGCCAGCGCCGTTGGCTATCAGGATATGAAGCATTTCTACGCCCTGTTCAGGCGGAAGACAGGGGTGACGCCGACGGAATATCGGGAGTCCGTGAGGCTGTCTGCACAGCTCAGCGGAAAACGGGAGTAACGCCTGCGGAATATCGGAAGCTGGTTCGGCCTCCTGCACAGATCATCAGATGACATTCGCCACATCTTTCCTTATGATAGAGTTAGTGTTGATAAGGAGGTAACCAGGATGAGAAATCCCGATGCTTATCTGGATCAGTTGTACGATGAACTTGAGGATGTACGCAGGGAACAGGATCAGCTTCCTTGGGAAGCGAGAAGGGCAAGGCTGCTGAACGGACTGACGCAAGCGCTGGGACGTTTCGAACTGACCGAGCGAGGTCCCGAAGGGCTGGATGCCGTGTTGCTGGAGCGGGTAGAGTTGGAGGAGGCCGTCCGCGAACGCGTGGAATTCACCACCCTTGACGGTTTGCGCATGCCTGCATACGTGATGATCCCGAAGTCGATCCAGCCAGGGGAGAAGAGACCGGGGGCGCTGCTCTGGCATGGTCACGGATACGGCAGCCGCTCGCTGGTTGGACTGGACAAGGACGGCCGTGAGAAGCCGGATACGGGCAAGCTGTCGGACAACCTGGCCTATGCGCTCGCGAAGCGGGGACTCGTTGTGCTGGCGCCGGAGATCGTCGGGTTCGGAGACCGAAGGCTCGCCCGAGACATTAGGAAGGACCCGAACATCGACAACTCCTGCTACAACCTGTCCGTCTCGCTCATGATGACCGGCAGGACAACCGCCGGATTGCGGGCTGCAGAGGCGCTGCGCGCTGCTGATTATCTGGTCAGCCGACCGGAGGTCGACGGCGATCGGCTCGGCAATATGGGGCATTCCGGCGGCGGCATGGTCGCTTCCCTGTCAGCTGCGCTTGATCCGCGTATCCAGGCGTCGGTTGTCGCCATCTATCCGAATACGTATCGCGGCAGCATCCTGGCGATGCGGCATTGCCTGTGCAACTATATCCCCGGCATCCTGATGCAGGCCGAAATGCCTGATCTTCTCGCGCTTATCGCGCCGCGGCCGCTGCTTATCGAAGCGGGACAACGCGACCCGATCTTCCCGATCGGGACGACGAAGGTCGCGATCGAGCAGGTGCGCGGGGTCTATGAAAGCTATGGCGCGCAGGACCGGTTCAGCTGTCACCTGTTCGACGGCGGACATGAGTTCGGCGGGCCGGAATCGTTGGATTGGCTGGCGGAGATGCTGAGAAGGTAACAGTTGGCAGGACCAGAGGTGTATCATCTTGGGTTGATAAGCCCCTTATGCCAGATTCCCAATACCCTTGATACACAGGTGCCCAATACACAGGAAAGCAGGTATGGAGATGAAACCGATCATTTTTGACGTGGACGGAACTTTATGGGATACAACGGAGGTGGTCGCCAGAGCGTGGAACGAAGCGATCCGCGCAACAGGCGGGACCTCAAGAGCCGTAACAGCAGAGAAGCTGAAGCAGGTGTTCGGCAGACCGATGAACGTGATCGCCGACATCCTGTTCGCCGATGCGGATGAGCAGCAGAGAGCCAAACTGCTGGATGCATGCGTGGAATATGAACATGAAGCGCTGGAGAGCTGCACGGACAACCTCCTCTATCCGGGCGTCGTCGAGACGATCCGTGAGCTGTCGAAGCAGACTCCCCTGTTCATCGTAAGTAATTGCCAATCCGGGTATATCGAGCTCTTCATGAGCAAAGCAGGTGTCGAGCGCTATATCACCGACATCGAATGCTTCGGCGACACACGCCTCAGCAAGGGTGAGAACATCAAGCTCATCATGAAGCGGAACCACCTGAAGGACACGGTCTATGTCGGGGACACGCAGGGTGATTATGAGGCGACAGTGGTGGCAGGAATCCCGTTTATTTACGCTCGATATGGATTTGGCCAGCCGGAGCATTATGATCGGGTGATCGATCAGTTGCCGGACTTGCTGCATATGGCATTATGACTAGGAACGATATGATGGCAGCATCGATCATCTCCAGTTTGCCGCTGATCATCATGTTCTTGTTCATGCAGAAATATTTTATCAGCAGTCTGACGGCAGGCGCTGTCAAACAGTAAACATCAAAGGATGAGTGTGATGGAGAAACCTACGATCAGAAACATAAAGACGATCATGACTGCTCCGGACGGAATCAATCTGGTGGTCGTGAAAGTAGAAACCTCGGAACCTGAACTTTACGGTCTTGGTTGCGCAACGTTTACACAGCGTTACCTCGCGGTCCAAACGGCCATCGAACAGTATCTGAAGCCGTATCTGACAGGGAGAAAAGTAGAGGATATCAACGATATCTGGCATACCGCTTATGTCAGCAGCTATTGGCGCAATGGACCGGTGTTGAACAATGCCCTGTCCGGCGTGGACATGGCCTTGTGGGACATCCAGGGCAAAATCGCGAACATGCCGCTGTATCAACTGTTTGGGGGCAAAGTCCGGGAAGGCGCCGCCATCTATCGCCATGCAGATGGGCGTGATCTTCGGGAAGTTGAGGACAACGTCAGAGCTTTCATGGAGCAGGGCATTCGATATATCCGATGTCAGATGGGGACTTACGGAGGAGTTAACCATAAGATGGTGCATCCCTTTGGTGCGCCTGAAGGATGCTACTATGATCCGAAGGCTTATATGAGAAGCATCGTGGAACTGTTCGACCATCTGCGAACGAATATCGGCACAGAGGTTGAGTTCCTGCACGACATCCATGAACGGCTCTCTCCGATTGATGCCGTCAACTTCGCCAGAGAATTGGAACGTTTCAAGTTATTCTTCCTGGAGGATCCCTTGCCTCCGGAGCAGATAGAGTGGTTTAAGATGATACGCCAGCATTCATCGATTCCGCTGGCGATGGGGGAATTGTTCAACAATCCGAACGAATGGATGCCGCTGATCACAAGCCGCCTGATCGACTACATTCGCGTGCATATCAGCCAGATCGGCGGGATCACGCCGGCTCGCAAACTGGCAGCTCTGTGTGAGGCATTCGGAGTGCGTACAGCCTGGCATGGACCTGGCGACACATCTCCGGTAGGACATGCGGCTCATGTCCATCTGAATGTCAGTACGATCAATTTCGGCATTCAGGAATGGAACGGCTTCAACCCACATATCGAGGAAGTATTTCCTGGATGCCCGAAGATTATCGATGGATATGCATACCCGAACGACAAGCCCGGCCTCGGGATTGATATAGATGAGAAGCTGGCAGCGAAGTTCCCGTGCGACAATACGCTGCCGAGGTGGACGCTTGCTAGACTGCCTGATGGAACTCCAACAACCCCTTGATGGTACGGATGCATCATTACAGCAGCAGATGGAGATTGATTTTCCATCTGCTGTTCTGTATCCGCAGTCCGTTCAATCTTCTGCATAACTGCACGATGCCGCATCACCTGATGAACCACAAACAAGAAGTGAATGGATTCCAGGCATATGCTGCGGAAGCAGCGAACGTGAACGGCACTTCGATCGAGAATCTGAAACTAGAGTATCGAACCAATCCGATCGGCGTGGACACGAATCCGCGATTCAGCTGGAACATGGTCTCGGATGTCCGCGGACAGAAACAAACCGCTTATCAGATCCTGGTTGCTACCAGCGAAGACAAGCTGAATCCAACGGATGCTGATGTCTGGAACAGCGGCAAGGTTATGTCTGACAAGTCCGTCGCCATCGAATATGCGGGTGCTCCGCTCAGCCCGACAACCCGTTACTATTGGACGGTCAAGGTCTGGGACAAGGATGGCAACGAACTGGCGACACCTGAAGCCAATTACTTCGAAACCGGTGTTCTGAGCACGGACGGCATAGCAGGCTGGGACGGTGCGAAATGGATCTCTATCGATACTACGGATGAAGCCGATCTCCGTCACGACTTACAACGGAGTCATCAATCAAGAGTCGAATGGGCAACCGCAGAAGCAGCAACGGCGTATCAAGCCGTGCTGATCACCGGCAAGCCGAATCGCCTGTTCGATCCGTACGCAGGCGCAACCAGAGCAGAAGCGGTGACGGTGATCTTGCGGTTGCTTGAACTGCTGGAAGCTTAAATGCTTCGGGACTATGGATCTGACCAAGGGGAGATCATCGGGCTCCTCATGCAGCGAAACGATCTGCAGGATGGGGTCTATGTCGGAGATACGCAGAAAGTGGCAGGGAGCCCGTTTATCTTCCCCCGATATGGGTTTGGTCGCAATGATCATTTTGGAATTTCATCAGCCTTCCATCTTTGCTTCAACGATACGATGCACAGCAGAATCACGGGGAGGACCAGGAACATTGTCAGCATCGCGAAGACGATGGAGGTGGAGATCGCATGGGCCATTTCCTGATAGTTGGGTGCGACCCAGAAGCTGAACACAGTCAGCAGGAAGCCGAGCGGCCATACGATGGGACGGTAGTCGGACAGCCCCATCCATTGTGCGGCTCCGATCACCGTCACGTAATAGAACACGCAGATCTTCACGAAGGCGCACAACACCCAGATCGCCATAAACAGCGATTCCAGACGGGTGAAAAATTCCTGCAGGTTGATGTATCTGGCCAGGATCAGAAAGGGAAACGTGTAGCTGCCGGTCAGATTACCGAGGAGCAACAGGGTGATCAGATTGGATACAAGCAGCGTGAATATGATCGCGACCAACGTCATCCAGATGCTGTAGCCTGCTCTATGCTGATCATTGACATAGGGCAGCAGGAAAGATACCGTCGCAAGCTCGCTGAGCCAGAGTTGCAGTACGAAAGCGCCCGTAATCGAGGGCATGACTCCTTCTCCCATGACAGGCAGCATCTGAGCGATATTCAGATCCGGGATGATCGACACGATGATAAGCAGGAACAGAATCAGAAACGCAGGGAGAAACAGATCGGCAAACCGGCCCACAATCTCTACTCCTCCGCGCACAGCCATGGCACATACGAGCACCATACTGCCCAGCAACACGATGAAAGGTGTGTTGAGCAGGAAGGAGCCTACCACGAATTCGCCATATTCCCGTACAATGACGCTGTTAATGTACAAATAGAAGATCCAGTAGATGGCGCCTATTGTCTTGCCAGCGATTCTGCCAACGGCGTGCTCCCAGATCTGCACGAGGTTATACTTTGGGAACAGACGATAGAGACGAAGCATGACGAGCACCACGATCACCCCGGTGAACGCCCAGAGCGGCGAGATCCACAGATCTTGCCGGGCATATCTGTACGTGATTCCGGGGGACGTGAGGATAGCCGTGGGGATAATGGCCAGATACATCATCTTGGCCAGCTGGGATGAGGAAATTTTTCCCTTCTCGATCATGGTTGCAAGCTCCTTTCCTCTGACCATTGCTCGAATGCATCCGCCAACGGCTTGTACATGGCATCAATGAGTTGAGTCGGACCCGCCATCTCCCGGTTGTATACGAGCAGCACAGCCAATATGCCTCCGGCTATGCACAAAGCGATCATCGCGAAGCGCTCCTTGCGCTGATCGGCTCTCAGTTGCCTCCATTCCAGCACTGCTATGGCTACAAGAATGGATGCTATTCCCAGGATACTCGCAAATTCCATGGATGAACTTCACCTCTGACCTGGCTTGAAAATGTTCTTGCCGGTCATTCCCGGCCTTCTTACGATGATGTTCGTCTCCAGCTTTACTTCGACTTCCGGAAAGATCTCCTCCCAGCGATCCTTGCTCCTGGCCCATACCTTCGGATATGCCCGATAGAACACATCGGCAAACTGGTAGATATCCACCTTCCACGTTTGCTGAGCCAGCTCAAGTGTATGGATGATGTGCTGGTTGACATGATCTGCCAGATCCGTTTTCAGTTGAGCGATATGATCCGGGATGGAATAATCGCGATCCGTCGTGTTCTCGATGATCTCTGCCAACGTTTCGATGCGTGCGGTGATCTCCCATCGATCATTCACGATGGACGGGATCAATTCGCTATGCCCTCTCAGCAATTGCACGGAGACATGTTGATCTGGAGCCGGTTCCAAAGTTAGGGCTGTTTGTTTGATTTTATTTCTCAGCCACATGATGCCCGTCGTATTCACCTCGTCCACCTGATCGATCATCGCGCCGTTCTTTATAATCGCTAACCCTGATATTTGAGGGAACGGTTCCTGATCATCATCTTCAGACAGAATCTCCACCGTTGGGATGATCGCAGCCCGGGACCTGCCGGACATCATCTGAGCCAGGTCCAGCACCGTGGTGTCGAGTCCTGTTTGAAGCCTCGCCATCTCCCTGAGCGCATCGGCAACCGACCGCTCGATCGGCGGGTTCAGTTCCAGCACTTCCTTGGCAGTAGTCTCGCTGATGAATACGTTCGCCCGTTCCCGAATGGTCGGTTGCCTCGTCAGGTAGTCCATTACATCATTCAGCCCGTGCTTCGCCAGTTCTGCCCCGAAGATGAACACCTCCGCTTGCCCCCAGAATACCTGGCGAGTCAGGATCTGTTGCAGTTTGGAAGCCGCTTGGGCGATACTTTTGCCGCGAACGGAGCGGATGACCGATTTGCCGTTGCCATTGTTGCCCGATTCCGACATACTGCCCGATTGATCGACATCGGATGGCGAGATCAGGTAGATCTTCACTGACAGCTCCAACTGCTGATCCTCAGTCAGGTCCAAACCAGTTGCGGTAATGATCGCCAGGTCGTTGACCTCTATGCTGTCCCAGCAGCCGGTCAGGATCAGCATGGCTAACGGCAAGGCCAACAGGGCAACGCCTTTCATGCGCTTTAACACAAGCTAGCACCCCTCTTCCGAGTTATGTGCGTTCATTCTCGATATCAGGATGCGGCCGGATATTTGGTTCTTGTCGCCGCAAGTTCCTGTTCTCAGCCGCGTGCGGACGTGTGTTCATCATCCAACGCGGCGCGCGTATCAGGACATCTTTCAGATCACGTCCCCGCATGGGCGCAAGAGGTGACATATAAGGAACGCCGAAGGAACGCAATGTAAGCAGGTGATTCAGAATGACGATGATCCCCAGGATGATGCCGAGAAATCCAAGGAACCCTGCCAGGAGCATCATGGGAAAGCGAAGCAAACGCACGGTGACCCCGACGTTAAACCGGGGAGCCATAAAGGAAGCGATCCCGGTTATCGCAACGACCATCACCATGGGGGAGGAGACGATGCCTGCGGAAATTGCAGCCTGGCCGATGACCAGTGCTCCGACGATACTGACAGCGGAGCCGATCTGCTTCGGCAGTCTGGCACCAGCTTCACGAAGTGCTTCGAACATGGTCTCCATCAGCAGCGCTTCTATGAGAGCGGGAAACGGGATCTGTTCGCGCGATCTGGCCATCGTCAGCAGCAGAGGGGTTGGAATCATCTCCTGATGAAAGGTGAGAACGGCTACGTACAGGGATGGGCCGAGCAGGGAGATGGCGAAGAACAGATAACGCAGCCAGCGGATGGCGGAGCCGATAAAGTAACGCTCGTAGTAGTCTTCCGGCGACTGCAGCAAGGAATAGATCGTGATCGGAGCAATCCTGACGCTTGGACTGCCATCGACCAGAAGGACGATACAGCCCTCCAGCAGATAGGAAGCTGCCACATCGGGGCGTTCCGTCGAAAGCAACTGAGGGAAGAGCGAGTACGGATTGTCTTCGATCAGCTCCTCGATGTACGTGCTTTCCAGGATTCCATCGATCTCGATCCTCTGCAGACGCCGCATCATCTCGTCAACCAATGCCGGAGAGGCGATTCCCTCGATATAGGTGATGGCGATGGTGGTTCTGGAATAGGTCCCCGTGCGAATCGCCCGGATCTTCAGGTTGGGTGTTTGCACTTTGCGTCGAAGCAGAGCCGTATTGGTGCGAAGTGATTCGATGAATCCTTCTCTCGGCCCCTTGAGCACAGATTCGGCAGTTGGCTCTTCTATGGAGCGCTTCTCCCACTGGGACAGGCCGAATGACAGGCCCTGTTGTTCCTTGTCCATGAGCAGGACGGGATTTCCGGTGCATATTTCTTCGATGGCATCTCTTATGGACTCCACTGGCTTGATCGAGGAAACGGGAATCGTCCGACGGATGTTGGGCAGTATGGGTTCCTGGAGAGAGTCGCGCTGGAGCGGTGCGAGTACATGCCGGTCGACTTCCTCGATATTGGTTAACCCCTCGATGTAGATCAACATGGCCCTCATACGCTCGCTGATGACAAATTCGTGGAAAATGACGTCAGAGCAATCCGCATAAATGGCTTTGAGCCGTTCAATATTCAGTTCCAGCTCGTCTGACAGTTTCGCCTGATCCAGTTGATCGTGCCATTGTTGCTCGATACGCGTCATATGTTCCGACCTTCTCCTGCCGGAATTCAGCAACTGACTGAGCAACCGACTGACCGTTCGCATCTCCCTAGCCCCCTCTTGCTGATGAATGTTAATATCATTATTTGTTTTTTTTGCATCCAATATCCATTTGGTTGTTGACAGAGATTTTTTATTGGCCATACAATAATGTCAGTCAGTACTGACATTCCTTTCAGGGGTTGAACGACTTATGGTTTCACCACGGAAAACGGCTACTGCTCAGAAGATTATGGATGCGGCCATCGAGCTTTTCTCCCGGTTCGGATATGACGGAGTAACGACGGCGCAGATCGCAGAAGAAGCCGGAGTCAGCGAGAAGACGCTGTTTCGTCATTATCACAGCAAGCAGTATTTGCTCGAGAGGGCGATTGATCGTTATCACTACGCTGAAGAGATGAAGGCGATCTTCAATCATAAGCTGGCCTGGAATCTGGCTGATGATCTGTGGATGATCAGCGAGAACTATCACCGGATCATGTACCGCAATCGCAAGTTGCTGCAGGTGATAATGAAGGTGGGCCGCCAATTGCCGGGGTTGCATCAATATGCTCATCGGCATCCGCAGGTTCTGCAGGAGCTGCTTACCCAATACTTCGCCAGGATGAAGGAGCAGAACAAGCTGTGTGATGTGGATCCGGAGAAGATTGCGATTGCCTTCCTGTATATGAACTTCGGGCTCGCTCAGGGCAGGATGAATGAGAACTATGCCTTTACAGGTGAAGAGTTTGAAGGGCTGTTGCAGGAAAGCGTCGCTCTGTTCGTGCGGGGGTTATCTCCGTAGAAGCGGTTGTGCTGACCATATATAGCCAATTCAAATTCTAGATGTCAGTCAGTACTGACTGACAATTGTGATCGCCGTTTAGAGATATAGAACCCCTGCAAACCTATTAGATGGATGGGAGATGTTGAACGATGGAGCAAGCGTTAGTGAGACGCCGAGAGTTTCTGCTTGTCTCGATGATGTTGACGACGATGCTGTCGTCCATGAGCATTTTGTTGTTTAATTTCGTTCTGCCCGTCATCCGGGAAGAATTTGCGCTTACGAGCTCCCAGGTCAGCTGGGTGACTTCGTCCTACACGTTGATCTACGGGATCGGCACTGCCATCTATGGCAAGCTCGCGGACCGGTACCAGCTGAAGCATCTCCTGACCTTTGGCCTCACGTTGTTCAGTTTCGCGTCGCTTCTCGGCTTCCTCTCGACTACTTATTGGTTGCTGCTGGTGGCGAGATGCCTGCAAGCAGTTGGCGCTGCTGCGATACCGGCAACAGCCTCACTTGTGCCGATTCGCTATTATCCTGCGGAGCAGCGGGGAAGAGCGATGGGAACCGTATTCGCCGGAGTCGCGCTGGGCAACGCCCTTGGGCCGGTCATCTCAGCGCTGGTGGTCAGTGTGCTGGAATGGCGATGGCTCTTTGTCATCCCGCTGCTGCTCCTGTTATTGCTGCCTGTCTATCACAAGTTCCTCGGCGATGATCAGGTGAAGGAGACGCGGATTGATTGGCTCGGAGGGGGGCTGTTTGCGGCCAGCGTCGCGATGCTGTTGCTTGGGGTGACCACCCATTTGCTATGGCTGATCGGTGCTGTGATCGGGTTTGTCGGGTTTGTCGCGCGGATACGGAGTGCAGAGCATCCCTTTGTTGAGCCGGCGCTTTTCCGGAATCGGGAGTATACCTCCTATCTGGTGCTTGCGTTTATCGTGATGGCGATCAGCTACTCGCTGTTCTTCACGACGCCTCTGTTTCTGGCGGACGTTTACCAGCTCCCGGCTCAAGTGATCGGTCTGGTTATGGTCCCGGCAGCTGCCGCAACGGCTCTCCTGAACCGTCAGGCAGGGAAGCTGGCGGATCGCAGCGGGCCTCTGGCTCTGTTTACGCTCGCAACTGTGTTGCTCTTCGCAGGATACGGTCTGTTGTCTGCACTAATGGGCATGCCGGTATGGGTGATCGCTGGTCTGCTGATCCTGGGGTATGTCGGCCAGTCGGCGATGTCGCTGGTGATGTCCCGTTCGATATCGCTTTCGCTGCCTGCGGGTCAGGCTGGTGTTGGCATGGGGTTGCTCATGATGCAGAACTTCATCGCAGGTTCCATCGCGATTGGCATTTACAGCAGGATTGTGGATATGGATGCCGATGTCGCATGGAATCCGTTGGCGTCAGTCCCGGCCTCCGGCGCGGTCTACAGCAACTTGTTCCTGGTGCTGGCGATGTTGTGGGTGGTTGTGTTTATCGTTTACTATATGTTCATGCGCAGGATGCGTGGACGTTCTTGACATAGTTGGAGGACATATATTGAAAAAGTTGGTTGATCCGATACAATCAAAGAAAAAGAGTTGGAGATGAAGCAGAGAATGAAACAGGTTCGTTGTACAGAAGCGCCGATTCAAATCCATGGACTATACAGCGCATATCTGCCGGAGCGTTTCTGGCGGTTGCCGGAAGAGTTGTTCGCGCATGTAAACGAAGGGGTGGTTCGGAGGTCCAGGTCGCCGGTTGGCGGACGGGTGAGATTCCGTACAGATTCACCGAAGGTGACGATACGAACGCTGCTGAGAACCAACGATGTGGATTGGGCGATACCGCTCTCGGGATCTGCCGGGTCGGAGGTGTACATCGGTTCGGGACGGAATATCCGTTATGCAGGCATCGTGGCGCCAAGGCCGCAGGGGATCAGAACGTCTGGTTCATCGACGGAGAGACGTTCTTCGGCGAGGAAGACCGGGAAACTTGTACGATCGAAGGCTGTCATCCGAATGATCTTGGGTTCATGAGAATGGCGCAGACGATCTATCCTGTGCTGAAGGCGATGGTTGGAGTTTCCGGATAAAGGCGATCGTTCGCTAACAAGAGGAGAACGGTTCGAGTGCATGGCATCAGCAACAGACTGCAAGTCCCATGCAGCACTCATATTGGTGATGGAGGCGAATCTATGAAAATGTCGAAAGAGGAACGATCCTGGATCTTGTACGACTGCGGCAATTCAGCCTATTCGGTCGCGATATCGACCGCGTTGTTGCCAGTTGTGTTCGGCATGTTTGAGAACGTGGACAGAAGCATGGATCTCGGATATTTCAATACGCTGGCGAGCCTGCTGGTCGCAGTCCTGAGCCCGATATTGGGCTCGATCGCCGACTACAAGGACAAGAAGAAGCGGTTCTTCCTCTTTTTCTTCGTGTTAGGCGTGTTGTTTACCGCCTCGCTCGCATTCGTGCCGCCGTCCAGCGGAAGGTGGCAGCTGCTGGCGATCTTCTATGTGCTGTCATTCGTCGGTTTCGCCGGTGCGAATGTGTTCTATGACTCGTTCCTCGTCGACGTGACCTCCAATGACCGGATGGACAGCGTGTCGTCCAAAGGCTATGCCTACGGATATATTTCCAGCGTGTTTCCGTTCGGCATCAGCCTCGCCCTGATCGTGCTCTTCGGCATGGATGAGGCGATCGGCTATCAGGCGGGGTTCATCGTGACTGCCTTGTGGTGGGGACTGTTCACGCTTCCGATGTTGCGGAATGTTCATCAGAAGCACTACATCGAACCGGAGCCGAAGCCGGTGGCAAGCAGCTTCCGGAGACTCGCCTCCACGTTCAGGAACATCCGGCAGTACCGAACGGTATTCCTGTTCCTGCTTGCCTACTTCTTCTACATCGACGGCGTCGATACGATCATCGTGATGGTCGTACCTTATGCGACGTCCGTGCTTGGCAGTGATGCGCTGGATACCTTTATGCTGCTCGGCATCCTGCTGCTCATCCAGATCATCGCATTTCCGTTTGCCCTGCTCTATGGCCGGCTCGCCAAGAGATACTCTACAGAGCTGATGATCATCGTGGGAATCTTCACCTATGTACTCGTATGTATAGGCGGCTATTTTCTTACGGCAGTCTGGCAGATCTTCCTGCTCGGCGCCCTGGTTGCATCCTCACAGGGAGGGATTCAGGCGCTCAGCCGTTCGTATTATGCGAAGATCATCCCGAAGCAGCACTCCAATGAATTCTTCGGCTTCTACAACATCATCGGCAAGTTTGCCGCCATCATGGGACCGGGCATCATGGCCTTGATGACCACATTGACCGGCAACCCGCGCTTGTCGATCCTGGGGATCATACCGCTGTTTCTGATCGGATTCGTGTTCTTCCTGTTCCTGCCCAGGCAGAGGCAGGCGGAAGCTTGATGTGCTGATAAGCCCGTCTGGATATGGATTTGACGTCCTCTGTCACGTGAGTCACACTCATGCGCGTGTTGCTCTAACGGACAGCAGAGATGCTATTACGCTGTTTGGCAGCACGATAAAAATCTAACGGACACAGCGAGACGCTATCTGTGACAAACCGGGCCGTTTGACCTCAAAAACAAGCAAATAGTGTCAACTGTGAGACAGTCTATTAATTGTGGATAGTTGTGTTCAGTTTGGATTTTTGAGGTGTGAGGTGGCTTCAGATCGATTGTTTTTTGCTTCAATGTTCTCAAGTCATAAATATTGATCTGAAGGCATTTCACGTTTAGTCGAACCAACTTATAAACATTAAATAGACAGTCTCACTGTGTCCGTTAGCGTATTACGATAGCGCCTTAATAGAGATGATGAGCAGGGACTCGCATGTCAACCGCACGCCTGTACAAACTCCTGGAACAGACGGAGACTGTACGGGTCGCTCTTGTACATGTATTCCGGATGCCATTGAACCGCCAGGACGAACTTCTTGCCGGGCAGGATGACGGCTTCGGTCAATCCGTCTTCCGCATAGGCGGCAGGAATCAGCTGATCGGACAACTGCTTGATTCCCTGATGATGGTAGCTGTTCACACGCAGCGAATCCGCCTGAACGATCTGATACAGCAGCGTGTCCGGCAAGATGTTTACCCTGTGAACAGGAACATTGTATGGCGGCTTCTGACTGTGTGTCAGAGGGCTGATCTTCTCCGAGGGAATATCCTGGTATAACGTTCCGCCCAGCGCCACATTCATCATCTGTATACCGCGGCATATGCCGAAGGCCGGTTTGTCCAGCTCGATGACGTGTCTGAACAGTTCCATCTCCAGCTGATCCCTCTCCGCGCATGCCGCACCGCACAACTCCCGCTTCTCTTCTCCGTACAAGGTCGGATCAATATCTTGTCCGCCAGTAAACAGGAAGCCGTCGAACGTTTCAGCCAGCCGCCCGATCATATCCGCATCTGTCGTTAGCGGCAACATGACCGGGATTCCTCCGGCTTCCTCGATGCCTTTCATATACCCGGGCAGCATCCAATAGCTGGTCCTCACTTCATCATATAACGGGATCACCCCGATCATTGGTTTCTTCATGCGTCTCGCTCTCCTCAAAGATTCCTGTCGTGGATAAGTATTCCAATCCTAAGTATAATGTCAGATTAGATAACATGATATCACCATAAAATCGTCGTGTAAATGAGGGGTATCCCTATTAGTGGGTGAATATGTGACATGAGAAGATGGAAGTAATCGCAATCGACCATGCCAACCAATCGATATATGAATGATAATGTAACATTTCAGAAGAGTTGAGCGATCAAAATTGTCAACGGGGTGTTAAATATTGTAAAAACCGCCTTTCGGACAAAGCTTGATCCTGTACAATGAATGCAAATACCAAACCAAGGGGGAGTGGCAATGCGAAAATGCGGTATATGCTGCTAATCATCGTCATCTTACTTGCAGCGTTCATCGGCTCTGTCTTCCATGCTCAGAAGACACGCCTCGTCCAGGCTCCCACGGTAACCGAAGAACTGCCGATTGGCAACAAGATCGGCAATCAGGCGCCGCAACTGGAACTTTACGATCTCGAGGGTGAGCTGCATCAACTGACGGATGAACGCGGGAAGATCGTAATCGTCAATTTCTGGGCCACATGGTGCCCGCCATGCCGGGACGAGATGCCGGACCTGCAGAGGTTCTACGAGGATTATGCACCGGATGTGGCCGTGCTTGGCGTGAATATCACGAAGGCAGAAACAGGCATCCAGGCTGTACGTTCGTTCACAGAGCAGATCGGCATCACGTTTCCTGTCTTGCTGGACGAAGCGGGTGATGCGATCAACGCTTACCGGGTGGCGTCATATCCGTCCACATTTGTCCTGGATCAAGAGGGGGTCATCCGGGAAATATTCCGCGGCCCGGTCCATTACGACCAGGTTCAACAAACCCTGCTCCACATTCCATACATATTCCGCTCAACCACGTTAAACATCCGTTAACAGAACCATCGCAAATTTAACCTGAATGGACCATTCCTTTGACCTCCATCTAACAATCGCTTGCTACAATGGCGAGCGAAATCATATGGAGGTGTATCGAACAAATGAGATCAGGATTGATGAGAAAAGCAGCAGCATGGATGTTATGCGCGTGCTTGCTGGTGAGCACGTTCGCGAGTGTTGGACATCAGCCGGCGGTTCATGCGGCAGAAGCGAGCGTGAGCAGCATTTACATCGCGCCAGCAGATCGGGCGAAGTTTCTGGCGGGGGCTCTTTTTGACTTCCGCGTGGAACTGTGTGATCTGAATGATCAGCCAAGCCAGGTGCAAATCACGGTGAACGGACAACCGGCGGAAACTTTCTTCGGCAAATCGTTCGTGAAGACCCAGGCGCATGACAACAGCGAAGAGTACACGATCCGGGATGTCACGTTCTCAACTCCCGGCACATATACGGTTCGGGTGCAAGCCGATCAACTGACGAGAACGATCCAATACGAGGTTGTCGTCGCGGATATGTACGGCAAGAAGGCGAAGAATGTCATTTTCTTCAATGGCGACGGCATGAGTCATTCGGTTATCACGGCTGCCCGCATCCTCTCGAAGGGAATGACGGAAGGCAAGTACAATGGGCTGCTGGAGATGGATACGATGGAGGCCAGAGGCGTAGTCTCTACCTCGGGGCTCGATTCGATCGCAACCGACTCTGCGAACAGCGCCAGCGCCTATGCCACCGGCCACAAGGGAGAAATGAACGCGCTTGGCGTCTATCCGGACAACACACCGTCGTCTCTCGATAACCCGAAGGTAGAGACGATCATCGAGATGCTGAAACGCACTAGCGGCAAAGCAACCGGCATCGTCTCCACGGCGGAGATCGAGGACGCTTCTCCGGCAGCCGGTGTCGCTCATACGCGGCAGCGCGGGGACAAGGCAGAAATCGCCGAGATGTTCTATCGCGTGCAGCCGGATGTCATCCTCGGCGGAGGTTCGGCGTATTTCCTGCCGCAGTCTGTCCCGGGTTCCAGCCGCAAGGATGATCAGGACCTGTTCGCCATGTTCGGGCAGGCCGGTTACCAGGTGGTGGAGAATCGCACGCAGCTGCTTAAGGTCGGTCCGAATACAGATAAGCTGCTTGGCCTGTTCCATCTTGGCAACATGGATACGTACTACGACCGTTCGACGAACAATGAGGCTGTGCTGGGCAGCTTTACCGACCAACCGACGCTCTGGGAGATGACGGAGGTGGCGATTGATATTTTGTCGCAGAACGAAGAAGGCTTCTTCCTGATGGTCGAAGGGGGCAGCATCGACAAGCAGCTTCATCCGCTTGACTGGGAGCGGGCGGTCATCGAGGCGATCGAGATGGACCGAGCGATCGGAGTAGCCAAGCGATTCGCAGAGGAGCATGGGGATACGCTGGTCGTCGTAACGGCCGACCATGCGCATTCGATGAGCATCACAGGGACGTACTGGGAAGGCGATGGGAAGAGCGGCAAGGATGCCGTTCGCGTATACCAGGAAGCCGGTTTCCCGACGTATGAAGACGCAGACGGCGACGGTTTCCCGGATGAGATGGATGTCGAGCGCAAGCTTGCTGTGCATTTTGCCAACCATCCGGACTACTATGAGGATTACAAGATGGACCCCGTGCCGACGACGCCTAATGTCAACGGCGCGCCGAATCCGGCCAAGCTGCTCAACCCCGACGATCCGAACAAGGATCGTTTCCTGCAGATTGGTCCGATCAATGGATCAACCGGTGTCCATACCATCGAAGATGTCCCACTGATGGCGCACGGTACGGGTTCGCATTATTTCAATGGCGTCCTGGATAATACGGAGGTGTTCTACGCGATTGCCAATGCGATGGGGCTCCAGTTGACCGATTCCCCGGCGAACCCGACCGATGGGCTCGTGCAACTGCGTCCATTTGTCGAATCGCTGAATGGAACGATCACCTATCGCAGCGACAATACGGTAACGATAGAGATTGGCGGAAAGTCAGTGCGTTTGAATCTCGAGAACGGCGAAGCAGTCGTGGATGGCCGGTCGCTCAGAACGACCGTGACCGTCGCTCACAACCGCGCTTATGTGACTCAGGAGTTTGCCGCGGAGCTGTTGGGCTTGTTGCCCTAGACATATATCCATTCGCGTCAGAATGACGAACGGGAGGACCACATCATGATCTTAAGTGATTCTCGCAGGCGGTTCCGCCTGATGAACGTTGTACTTCTCGTCACCGTCTTCCTGGCCGGTTGCAGTCAATCGATTCCCAGCAGCGGGGAGTCGATTGACTCTGCTTCGGGCCGAAGTGAGGCTGGGCGAGGTACGTTCGCAACGGAGAGTCCAATCGGGAGCCACCTGTCCGTGCGGCAGTCACAAGCGAGTGAGGCCGTATCGGATCGGTTAGAGGAAGATTCAGATTCTGCGAATGATGGGAGGGGCGAATCCAATCATGAACTGCTGGAGGATGCGGGAAGCCAGTTGAAAGAGGAAGATGGCATCAAGGCGAACTCGGGTACGGTTGCGAGCGCAGAAGCGGAAAGCAGCGGGCAAGCTCCTGCCAGTCCAGAGCGCACGGTAACAGATCCTGTGCAGACGGCATCCGCATCTGCTGCACCGCCGGAAGATCAGCCTGACTCGACCAGGTCAGACTCGACGGTGACTGAGTCAGAAACATCGGCCAACCGCTCGCAGGCGGAGGGGGAAACAACTGGTGAATCTGAGGTTGCCCAGGAGCAGGAGGAGATGCCGGAGAAGAAGTGGTCTGGAGACAATAAGCTGACTTTCGGTGAATTGTATGCTTCGGTGGGGGTCAGAGGGATCACGCTTTCGGAGAAGGTTGAAGCGCTGACGGGTCAGCAGGTGGAGATGAACGGCTACATGGCGCCTCCGCTGACGGCAGGGGTGAGGTTCTTCGTGCTGACGAAGACGCTGATGGCCGTTTGCCCATTCTGTTCAACCGATGCGGACTGGCCGACTGATATGGTCGTTGTGTATCTTCCCGATGGTGAGGATCTTATGCCAACGGAGCATCCGGTGAAGGTAACGGGCAGGCTGGATACGGGATCGTACACCGATGAGGATACCGGGTTCGTCAGCCTGGTGCGGATCTATGCAGATCAAGTGGAGGTGATCCGGTGATACAGAGTCTGGTGTATATCAGCAGGGCAAGTCTTGACGGGGCATTGCGCCAAATGAAGAGCGA
>Ga0207747_1000634_pt1 | contig 35812 bp, 31 predicted proteins | sample HigsolmetaGSP11D_FD_184839 | JGI IMG/M metagenome (GOLD analysis project Ga0207747, IMG submission 184839) | High solid enriched microbial communities from the Joint BioEnergy Institute, USA - SP1-1-D (SPAdes) | ecosystem: Engineered > Bioreactor > SSF (Solid state fermentation) > Aerobic >...
GAGCCCGTGTCTCGAGACCCCGCAGAAAGCGTCCCCGGAACGGAAATCAATTTTAATAACATATCAAAAAAACATCATTTTCTCCTTGGAGAAAATGATGTTTTTTTAGATTTGTCCCAACCTCTTTCTTTCCTTCTTTAAAAGACAGTGTTTTTCAGGAGGATTGAATATGAAAAAAATCATGTGCATTTCTTTATTTACATTCTTTTTAGCAGCGGCAACCATAATTCATGTAGAAGCGGCGACAAAAGAATTTTATGACAGCAGCTCAAATGCTACAAATGTACCGGTCATTAATTTTCATCGTATCTCAAATGATTTAGATCAATATCCGGATGTAAAAAAAATCACTGTTGATACGAATAAATTTGAACAAATTCTTATTCGATTAAAAAATGAAGGATATACCACTTTAAGTGAAGATGAATTTATTGGGTTTTATACAGGAATCAACCGCGTGCCGGTGAAATCGGTGCTATTGACCATTGATGATGGATATGCAGATGTTTATGAAAATGCCTTTCCATTATTAAAGAAATACAACATGAAAGCGGTCATTTTCCCCATCACATCCGATGTGGATAAAGGAACTCGTTTTAATGCCCCTATGATGACATACATACAAATGAAGGAAATGGTTGATTCTGGATTAATCGATATAGGAAGCCATTCCCATGACCTTCATTGGCGTGGAAACGGTTATCAGCCTGGTTATGAAGCAATGATCTATAACAAAGATAAAAACGGGAAATTTATTCCAAATCGTTATGATTACATAAAAGCAGATGCACTACTTGCAGAAGAAAAAATTTTCAACGGCACGGGGGTGAAAGTCGATTCTATTTCGTTCCCATTTGGCGCATACGATGAAACCGCAATCAGCGTTTTTAAAAACTTAGGCTATAAAGTTGGGTATACGTTAAAAACCGGATTAAATATGTACGGGGAAGGGGCTGATAACCCTTTTGAAGCAAAACGTTTTATTAGCGTAACCTATCAATCATCGCCAGACCAAATGATAAACAGTTTAAATGATTTTCAAAAACAAGCACAATATGAGATTGCAAAAAACAAAGACATTTATGTCGCTACAAGCGGTTATAATGAAAAGACCGGACTGTATGTGACCGTCCAGTCATTATCTGATATGAAAAGAAAGAAAAACTCCATTCAATCGATTGAAGCGGAAGTTTTTTATAATCAACATGGAAAACGGATATACGCAGGAATTTCCCCAATGAGTCAAAAAGTAAGCAAAAGTTTTTCCGCCATTCAGTTTTATGAAAACTTTTTTGAAAATTACTATAATCAATCAGGCAATTATTCCATGAAAATTATAATGACTAGAACCAATGGCACCCGTGAAATTGAGTGGATAAACTATGATGTTAGAAAGTAAATAGTAGTGCATCCGCCTCAAAACAAACAAAGCCCATGGAATTTTATTAATTTCATGGGCTTTTTTGGCACTATAAATGAAAATGAAAAAGGCAACAGATTATTATTCTGCTGCCTAACAAGCTTCACACTCTTTCAATCACCATCGCAATGCCCTGTCCGCCCCCGATGCATAAGCTGGCCAACCCATATTTTCCGCCCCGGCGTTTTAATTCATAGGCGCAAGTCAACACAAGGCGCGTGCCGCTTGCTCCGACAGGATGTCCCAACGCAATGGCGCCGCCGTTGACATTGGTAATTTCCCGATTCAATCCCAATTCCTTTTCAACAGCTAAATATTGGGCGGCAAAAGCCTCGTTAATTTCAATTAAATTCATATCATCTAAAGTAAGATCGGCTCTTTTCAAAGCCTGTTTAATAGCTGGTACAGGACCGATGCCCATAATGGATGGGTCAACCCCTTGAATGCCCCAAGAAACAATTCTTGCAAGAGGCGAAAGACCATTTTCATTAACCGCTTTTTTGCTTGCCACAATGACCGATGCGGCGCCGTCATTGATGCCGGAAGCGTTCCCCGCTGTAACTGTCCCACCTTGTTTAAACACCGGCTTTAATTTGCTTAAAGCTTCGATGGTCGTATCAGCTTTGATATGTTCATCCACTTCAAAGATCGTTTCTTCTTTTCTTGTTTGAATTTTTACCGGCACAATCTCTTCTTTAAAAAGGCCTTTCTCTCGAGCGTTAGCAGCGCGCTGATGTGAAAGCAGGGCAAATTCATCTTGTTCTTCCCTTGAAATCCCATATTGTTCGGCTAAATTTTCTGCGGTGATACCCATTCCTGTACCCGTATATTCATCAAAAAGAGTTGCTTGTAGCATATCGGTAAATTGCAAATTTCCTGATTTCATTTCTTTAAAGCGCACATCAAAATTAGAGAAAGGCGATTGGGACATATTTTCTGCCCCGCCAGCTAAAATTACATCCCCTTCTCCCAATAAAATCGATTGGGCGGCTGATACAATAGATTGCATGCCGGAACCGCACAGTCGATTCAACGTCAAAGCCGGCACTTCCTTTGGCACGCCTGCATGAAGTCCGATATGGCGCGCTAAGTATGCGGCATTTCCGCTTGTGGCAATGACATTTCCATAAATCACATGGTCAATTTGTTCAGGCGATACTTTTGAACGTTTCATCGCCTCAATTGCCGTAGCTGCTCCTAATGCAACTGCATTTGTATTGACGAAAGATCCTCCAAAAGATGTAAATGCCGTTCTTGCACCATCCACTAAGTAAACATTTCCCATATTTCCCCTTCTTTCTATACGGTTTCTTTCTTCGGACGCAACGTATGTTTCAAGACTTTTCCAGATGCATTCCGTGGAAGTTGCTTTAATTCTTCAATTTCCACTGGCACTTTGTATTTGGCAAGTTTAGTGGAACAATAGTTTATAATTTCTTCAGATGTCAGGGATTTTCCTTCTCTAAATACTACATACGCTTTTGGCACTTCCCCATACACTTCATGAGGAACACCGACAACCGCCGCTTCTAATATTTCAGGAATTTGATACAGCACTTCTTCCACTTCTACAGGGTAGATATTTTCTCCACCGCGGATAATCATGTCCTTTTTCCTGTCGACGATGTACAAAAAGCCTTCTTCATCGAACTTTCCTAAATCGCCTGAATATAACCAACCATCTTGAATCGTTTTCGCCGTTTCTTCCGGATTTTTTAAATAACCTTTCATCACTTGTGGACCTTTCACGCAAATTTCGCCTACTTCCCCAACCGGCACTTCTTCCCCATTTGCATCTACCAATTTGATTTGTGTATTTTTGAGCGGCTTTCCAACTGAACCGATTTTTTCGAGGGCATATTCATCGGTAAGGGATGAAGCAGCAGGGGTATTTTCTGTTTGTCCATACAAATTTTGCACTTTTACCTTTGGAAACATATCTTTTAATTTTTTCACTAGTTCATAAGGCATTGGTGCAGCGCCATAGCAGAATAATCGTAAATTATGAAAATTATATTCTCGGATTTCCGGTTTGTTTAAGATGATGGTATACATTGCCGGCACGCCGAAAAAGATCGTTGCTTTAGTTTTCTCAAGATTTTTTAATGTCCGGTCTGGCGAAAAAGCCTCTTCTATGACAACAGTGCTTCCTTTATATAATGTCGGCACGGCAAATACATGGAGTCCCGCACAGTGGAAAAGAGGTGTGCAAATATAAGTGCGGTCGTTTTCCGTCAATTTCATTGAATCGGACCAAATTTTTGCCGTTTCAATCACATTATAGTGGGATAACATAACTCCCTTTGGCTTTCCTGTTGTCCCAGATGTATACATCACAACGGCGGTTTCGTCCTCTTCAATGGACACTTGTGTAAAGTCGGTTTGATTTCCATGAAGAATGTCTAAAATTTCCGATGTGGAAATGACATGGTCAAAAGTGTGGGTTGTCTGTTTAATGGTTTCTTCGATTTTTTCATCATAAAATAATACCTTTGCTTCTGAATGGTGGAAAATGTAGTCGACTTCAGGAGGGGCAAGTTTCGTATTCACTGGCATAATGGTTAATCCTGCTAATTTGACGCCTAAATAGACAGGCAAAAACAAATCGGTGTTCAGCATGAATTGAGCAATCATATCTCCCTTTTTGTACCCCTTGTGTTGCAAATAGGACGCAATCTTCTTTGCATTTTCAAACAATTCTCCGTATGTCATCGTTCTGTTTTCAAAAACAATCGCTTCTTTGGAAGGCTGTTTTATAGCATACTCCTCAATCATGTTAGTGATTAACATATCCCATCCCCCTAATATTGAACATTCATATCATTGAAATGTATTTTCACTTTAGAGAATTTATGTGTTCACAAGAGAATTTTTAATTATTAAAATAGAAAATTTTAATTAGAGGGATGGTATTTATCAGGATAAGTATCTATAAATGGGGGCTCTATCCACACCAAATAATGGAGTATACGCACCAATTAAGGTTGGATACGCACAAAACGATGAAGCATCCGCTCTAATTGAGGTTCTATCCACACCAAAAGGAGAGGTATCCGCACTAATCGATGTTACCAACACGCACTAATGTCACTTTTATACGCATCTATCTTGGTTTTATCTCAGGGCTCTACTATTATTAATCCATTATTACTAAATACCATAGAACTTGTAGGAATTTCGCATTATTTTGGTAATATAACATTATTGTAACATGACTGTAATGTTTTTTTGCTATAATCCTAACTGTGATTTAAATAATAGAAAAATAATACAAGAACGAAAAGGACTTGATTATGATATGAATAAAATTACAAAAATAATTGCATCTTTCGCTTTAGGAACATCCCTTTTTCTTTCAACAACATCAGGAGCTTTTGCTGCTACCTATACAGTAAAAAGCGGAGATACGTTATACAGTATTGCAAAAAAATATAATACAACGTATCAAGAAATTATGGAGTTGAATGGATTAAATTCAACACTCATTAAAGTTGGACAAAAATTAGAAGTGAATGGTACAGACGATTCAACAGAGAATCCGAATGTAAAAGCCGTAGAAATTGCGAAAAAATACATTGGCGTACCTTATGTTTTTGGCGGAAGTTCTCCTTCAGGTTTTGATTGCTCCGGATTTGTTTATTACGTGTATAAAAATGCCGGAAAATCCATCAGCCGTTTAACTGCAGCTGACTACTATCAAAAGCTACAAAAGTGACATCACCTCAAGTAGGCGATTTAGTATTTTTCAGCAACACATATAAAAATGGCATTTCTCATGTTGGAATCTACATTGGTGATGGACAAATGATTGATGCCTCTAATTCTGGCGTAAAAATCGAATCCATCAAAACAGGCTATTGGAAAAACCATCTTTCTGGCTATGGACGCATTTAAGCCAAGTTTGAAAATCTAGGCCATTCTTCAAATCACATATTAAAAGGAGAATTTGAGCGAGTTCAAATTCTCCTTTTTTTTCCATTTGCTTACACCACATCATCAAAATACAAAACCGTCTTCATCGGGTCGCCTAATTTTCGAAGCTTCCAAGTGTCTTCTAAATAAATTTCTGCCAGTTTTTCGTACTTTCCTCCGTAGCGATTCGCCCATTCAACCGCTACAACACTTTCATACATCCAAGCTAATTGTTGGGCAATTCCTTTTCCTTCAAAAGTTTGTGTTGCCTCATCTAAAGACACAAAACTTTCCAAATCACCTTCAAGTTGCCCAAGCTTTTCCACCACAATTTGTTTTAACTTCGAATCTCTTACCTTATTCAAGCGTTGGTTCATTTCATCAATAAATAAATGATGGGCGTTATATTTTTTGAACAATCGAATAACTTCTAAAGCTAAGATATTTGCCGTTCCTTCCCACACCGTCAATACTTGCGCATCCCGCAAAAGCCTTGGTGTAACGAAATCTTCAATATATCCATTTCCGCCATGGAGTTCAATTGCTTCATGGGCAAAATGAATGGACTGTTCCGCTGTCTCTTTTTTCATGATTGCAATATTCAAACGATTCATTATAATATCCCGCTCAGTTCCTTGGCCCCTTGTCACCACATCGTACAATTGAATCAAATCAAACATGGTAGCTACTTCCACATGAAGTTTTGCAGCCATTTTCGCTAAAGAATCTTGAATCATTGGATAGTTGGTTAATCTTTGTCCAAAAGCTTCCCGATTGGAAACATAATATTTTGACTCAAGGAACGCTCTTCGCATAATGCCGACTGAAGCGATTCCATTGCAGATTCTTGATAAATTCAATGCCTCTAACATATAGTAAATGCCCTTTGTCGGATCTCCTACTACATAGGCAATTGAGCCGTCAAATTCCACTTCACCGGAAGGCACAGCGCGAACGCCCAATTTATCTTTCAAACGTCGAATCCGCAAATGATTGAGAGACCCATCTTCTTTTCTCCAAGGTACCGCAAACAGCGTAAGCCCTTTTGACCCTTTTGGAGCATCTGGCATGCGGGCTAATACCATGGCAACGCCGCACATCCCCGCATTAGACGCAAAATATTTCTCGCCATATAATCGGTAATTCGTTCCATCAAATCTTGCTTCAAGAATGTTTGCTCCCACATCTGAACCGCCTTGCCGCTCTGTTAAGAAAGTTGCTCCTTCGTACAATTCCACTTCGCCCGTTGAGCAAACGTGAGGCAAAAATTTGGCTTTCAATTCTTCATCCGCATAATGATCTAACAAATAGGCCGTAGCAAGGGTTAATGTCACAGGGCAAATCCTGGCTCTGCATGGGAAAGTAAATATCCTTGGGCAAAACTGTAAACATAATTTCCTTTTCTCCCCAGCTGCGGGATTTCTTTATGCACATAGCCAACAATTCCAGTATTATACGTTTGTTCTACAGTCTTTTTGTATCCTTCATTAACCCAAATTTCCGATACTTCTTCTCCGTATTTGTCGTAACGGATCAGGCGGGGCTCTCCTTCCCGGTCTGTATGCTTTGCCCGCACATCAATCTCGCCGCATACTAAAGCCCCAAAATCCTCCAGTTCCCGCACTGCATACTCATAAAACTCTTTATCTAGCATCTGCTCTAATATTTTTTTCAATGTATCATCGTTGGTAAAAAAGTTTGTTTCTTTTTCCGCCACCACATTTTGCAATACTTTCATTCTACAATCGCCTGCACTTTCAATTGTTGTTTTAATATTTTTCCAGAAGCATTTCTTGGAAGAGCTTCCACCTGTTCGTATAGGCGTGGCACTTTAAATCTTGCAAGATGCTCCGATAAATACGCCTTCAATTCTTCCACATCAATCGGTGTTTTTGCCGAAAACACCGCTTTCACTGTTTCCCCCCATTCCGGATGCGGTACTCCAATAACCGCCACTTCTTGAATTCCTCCAAATTGTAAAATTCGATCTTCCACTTCTTTCGGATAAATATTCACACCACCAGAAATAATGACGTCTTTCTTCCGGTCAACCACCCATATATAGCCATCTTCATCAAAGCGTGCCAAATCCCCTGATTTCACCCATTCTCCAAGGAAAGCTTGCTTTGTTGCTTCTTCATCGCGATAATAGCCAACCATGTTTCCTTCGCCATAAAGCACAATCTCTCCAATTTCACCTACTCGAACATCTTCACCGTTTTCATTTACAATGCGGATTTCTGTTCCAAAGGCTGCCCGCTTACCAATGCTGCCTGCTTTTTCTTGATGTTCATAGCCAAATAAAATGGTTCCACTAGGCCCAGCTTCCGTTAAGCCGTAAACGCAAGTTAAGTTATCCGTTTTAAATGCTTGTTGTACATGACGCACTTCTTTTTCGGATAACGGTGCTCCACCATAAACCCACCATTTCATAGATGATAAATCCGCCGTTTGCAATCTCGGGTTGGAAGCCGTTAATAAATAAGCAACCGGCGCTCCAAAGAAGTGGGTTGTTCTTTCTTTTTCTACCGTGTCAATAAGTAAATCAGGGGTGAAAGTAGGTGTAAGTACATTCGTTGCTCCAACAAGAACGGCTGACATTAAGAATAAATGCAACGGTGCTGAGTGAGTGAGGGGCATCATTAACAACATTCGGCTTTCCGGCTTTACTTCCATTTCAATGGCTATCATATGGGCAACTGCTAAAATATTGCGATAGCTGAATAATACCCCTTTTGGTTTCCCTGTTGTTCCTGATGTATAGAGGATTGTTGAATAGTCATCTTCTTTTAATAAACATTTAATTTCTGAGCTATCGGACTTCTCAATAAGCTCATTATAGTCGAGCCAACCTTCTTTTTTTGCTCCAGTTTTAATTTTAATTTTGACATTTTTCAAGTTCTCCACAGCTGCAAAAATGGCTTCATGAGCGATGATGGCTTTTGCCTGGGCATGATTTACCACATATTCCACTTCTGTTAAAGTGAATTTTGCATTCACAGGCACCACAATGGCACCAATTCGCTGAATCGCAAAATAACTAACTACAAATTCCAACACATTCGGCATGAAGATAATGACTTTATCCCCTTGTTGAATGCCGAGGTCAAGCAATGCATGGCCCAATCGAGTCACTTGTTCATCCAATTCCTTGTATGTAACCCGGCGCCCTTGACAAATCACGGCCTCGTTCTTTGGATATTTTCGGGCATTTCTTGCTAATAACATAGAACTATTCATTCGCATCTTCCCCCTTTAATTTCGCTAGTTTTTCGCAAAAGTTTTCATGAAGCTGAATTAATTCTCTTTTCAATTGAGTTAACTCCTGAATTTTTTCATCAATCTCTTTGATTTTCTGTTCACCGTACTCAACGGTTCTTTCCAGTTGTTTGATTCCGGTGCGGTCGCAATCGAAAAGCAGAACCATTTCTTTAATTTCTTCTAAAGAAAAGCCATATCTTTTACCGCGCATAATGAGCTTCAATTTAGCAATTTCTTTTTTGGAAAAGGTGCGTAAATTGGATTAGGTTCGATTTGGTGAAAGCAATCCGATTTCTTCATAATACCTTAACGTTCTTGGCGTAATATTAAATTCCTTTGCAACTTCCTGTATCGTTTTCATCCCTTTCACCCCTTGAATCTGGCCCTATTATAACATTGACGTTAACGTAAACTTCAAGAGAGTATATTAAATATTTTGAATATTAATAATCTTGTATACTAATTATCTCATACATAAAAATAAAAGCGGCAGCACTTTGCCACCGCTTTTTCACTTATTTAATTTTCAACAATCGTTCCAGCTTGTTCCAACAATGCGTCAAGAGCCTTGTCCAAAGAGGTAATCATCGCTTTTCGGTCCGGCTTAGATTCCACAAATTGAATGGCTGCTTTTACTTTCGGCAACATGCTGCCTTCCTCAAAATGCCCTTCTTCCATATACTTTTTCAATTTAGCAACCTTCACTTTTTTCAACGGCTGTTCATTAGGTTCATGAAAATGAAGATAAACATGATCGACATCCGTTAAAATCAGCAATATATCCGCATGAATCAATTCTGCCAGTTTTTCTGCACCTAAATCTTTGTCAATGACCGCATCTACACCGATATATTTATGGTTTTCCTTATAGACCGGAATTCCTCCTCCACCGGCACAGATGACGATAAAATCCAATCGGACGAGCTTTTCAATAACACTGTGTTCGATAATATTCATTGGTTGAGGAGATGCAACGACCTGCCGCCATCCTCTTCCTGGAAATTCCACGTATTTCGAACCAGTCTGCTCCATCATTTGCTTTGCTTCTTCCTCAGTGTAATAAGGACCAATTGGCTTTGTTGGATGTTGAAATGCCGGATCATTCAGGTCTACTTCCGTTCTTGTAATAATCGAAGCTACGTCTTTTTCAATTCCTTCCGCCCTTAAGGCATCATCCAATTCCTTTTCAATCCAGTAGCCAATCATCCCTTGGCTCATGGCCCCGCATGTATCCAGCGACATTGGCGGAATCCCTTGGGTTCCAGCGATTTTTTGTTGCAACAAAATATTGCCGACTTGTGGTCCATTGCCATGGGTAATGACCATTTGATATCCGCGCTTTACGATTTCCACCAACAATGCAACGGTTTTTCGAATGGCCAGTTGCTGAGCTTCTTCTGAGCCATCCCCAGTTTGGATGGCATTGCCCCCTAATGCAATCACAACTTTCTTTTGCTCTTTCATCATCCCACATCCTAGAAATCAATTTTTCCTGTAAGTATTCCAACTAATGCAACAATGGCAAGAATGACGAAAATCACCATTAAGGCAATTTCAAATTTTGAATCTTTGTGAGTTATGCCATAATCTTTCAGCGTATATTTATAAATGATAATACCTGGTGCATATAACAGCATTGTCAAAAGCAGATAGCTAAGTCCAGCGGCATAGACAAGCCAAACTGTATAGATGCTGGCAATAATGCCGATGATAAATTGTTTTTTATCTTCCTTAAAAGAAATCAATTTCACTTGATAAAATGCTGACAACATATAAGGAATCAAAATGGCTGAAGATGCTAAACTAAACATAAAATTATAGGCTTTATCTGTAAATAATAACGTAATCAAGAAAACTTGCACTAAACCGTTTGTGAGCCAAAGAGAATTAGATGGCGCTTTATTTTTATTCTCTTTTGCCAACCATTTTGGGAACACTTTGTCTTTTGCTGCGGCATATGGCAATTCAGCTGCAAAGAGCGTCCAACTTAGCCAAGCCCCCATAATGGAAATGATTAATCCTAAATTGATTAAAACGGCACCCCATTTTCCAACGACCGATTCAAATACATAAGCCATTGTTGGAGTCGGCAAAGCTGCAAGTTCCTCGCGAGTCATAACACCCATTGATAGAACAGTGATTAATACATAAATTAATAGAACACTTACTAACCCAATGACCGTCGCCTTTCCGACATCCGTTTTGCTTTTTGCCCGCGCAGACATGACAACAGCACCTTCAACACCGATAAACACCCACAATGTTACAAGCATGGTGCTTTTCACTTGGGATGCAACGTTTGACCAAGAAAAGCCTCCGCTGCCCCAAAAATCAAAGGTGAATTTATCGATATTAAAGAAGAAAATCGTAATTAAAATAAATAGGAAAATCGGAATGATTTTACAGATGGTTGTAACGGTATTGATAAATGCAGCTGAGTGAACTCCTTGAAGAACAAGGAAATGCACAAGCCACAATAATACTGATGCGCCGATAATGGATGCAACATTTTGTCCGCCTTCAAAAGTCGGGATAAAATAACCAATTGACGACATCACAAGAGTTGCATAGGCGATGTTGCCGAGCCACGCCGATAACCAATAACCCCAGGCGCTGCTAAACCCTAGAAATGGTCCAAACCCTTCTTTGGCATAGCTATAAATACCGCTGTCCAAATCAGGCTTTTTGATGGATAGATTTTGGAATACAAGCCCAAGGGCGATTATTCCAATACCTGTAATAACCCATCCAATCAACATAGCCCCCGCATTGGCACCGAGAGCTATGTCTCCTGCCATGTTAAATGCTCCACTGCCAATCATTGAACCAACAACTAGTGCGATTAATGCAAATAAGCCTAACTGTTTTGTTTCATTCATCATTAGCACCTCACCTTGACAGCAAGGGAGTAAAACCCCCTTACTCTTCATTTTTTATTGCCGGTGATTCGTAGCTGCCATTACTGCTTTGATTGTGTGTAAACGGTTTTCTGCTTGGTCAAACACAAAGGAATGCTTGCTTTGGAAAACTTCATCGGTTACTTCCATTTCTTTAATGCCGAATTCTTCATAGACTTTCCACCCAATTTCCGTTTCTAAATCGTGGAAACTTGGGAGGCAATGCAGGAACATCACTTTTTCATTTCCTGTTTTTTCAATCATGTTCCGGTTCACTTGATAAGGCAGCAACAGTTCGATTCTTTCTTTAAACTTGTCCTCTTCACCCATTGAAACCCAAACATCTGTGTAAAGTACATCTGCACCTTGCACCGCTTCTTCAATGTTGTCTGTAATGGTGATTTCACTATTTGAAGTTTCCTCAATATTTTTTGCATAGGCGACATTTTCATCAGAAGGGAACAACGCTTGTGGCGAACAAATTCGAATATTCATGCCCACTTTCGCCGCTCCAACAAGCAGGCTGGTTGCAACATTATTTCTTCCATCGCCTACAAATACCAAATTCACACCTTTTAATCGTCCCTTTTGCTCTTTAATCGTTAAGAAGTCGGCTAAAACTTGAGTTGGATGAAACTCATCAGTCAACCCATTCCAAACTGGTACGCCTGCATATTTCGCCAAGATTTCAACTACAGACTGCTTGAATCCTCTAAAGCCGATTCCATCAAACATCCGTCCAAGTACAATGGCAGTGTCTTTTGTGGATTCTTTTTTGCCAAACTGTACATCCTGTTTGCCCAAATATTCAGGATGGGCTCCTAAATCAACACAAGCGACCGTAAAAGCACATCTTGTTCTTGTAGAAGGTTTTTCAAATAGAAGGGCAATATTTTGTCTTTCCAAATAGCGATGTGGAATCCGCTTTTTCTTCATTTCCTTTAATTGTGCAGCTAAATCAATTAAGTAAGTGATTTCTTCTTCCGTGTGATTTTTTAATGTTAGTAAACTTTTTCCAACAAGCAAATCACTTAAAATTGGCGGTTTTTCCATGTTCCATCGCTCCTTTTGTTAATCTAAATCTTCACGAACCAACGGCATGCTCATGCATCTCGGACCCCCGCGGCCTCGGGACAATTCAGAACTTAATACTTCTATCACTTCAATGCCGTTTTTTCTTAACATTTCATTTGTCACATAGTTGCGGTCATATGTAATGACTTTTCCTGGGGCAATGGCCAACGTATTGGAACCATCATTCCATTGATCGCGAGGCCCGGCTATTATATCGCCCCCTCCGCATGGAATAAGTAAAATTTCGTTAAGCCCCAATACTTCTTTTAATGTTTCCAACAAATTGGTTTTATGGGTAATGTTTAAAGTTTCATGATCCATGCCTTTTTCTAGAACATAAATATCCATTTTTCCTTCTGCATCTTGTATGGCTGAATGAATCGTAAATTTATCGTAGTCAATCATTGTGAATACCGTATCGAGATGCATAAATGCCCGACTTTTTGGAATTTCAACAGCGAGAACGCGTTTAAAGGTACTTTGGGAATTCAAGAGATTTAAAGCAAAGCGTTCAATCGCTTTAGCTGCTGTGCGGGCGCTAATGCCAATGGCAATCGTGTCTTTTGACAAGACAAGCACATCGCCGCCTTCCATTGGGTAATCAAAATCACGATGAAACCAGATGGGGATTTCTTCGTTCGCAAAGCGAGGATGATATTTTATGATATATTGCATGAAAAGGGATTCCCGTTGTCTAGCAGGCTCCCGCATTCTATTGATTGTCAACCCATTGCCTACTGTTGCCGCAGGATCTCTTGTGAAGTAGAGGTTCGGCATCGGATCTAAGTAGAAAGGATAGTGGCTTGCGAGGATTTCATATAAATGTTTTTTCTTCATATGCTCGATTTCATCTTTGCGCACGCCGGCTATGATTTTTTGACCATTTCGAGGGTGTCAAATGATAATAAATAGTCTGCAATGACATAGAACGAGTCATCTACTGATATTTTTGATTCGATTAACATATCATGCACAAATTGTTTTCTTAACTCTTCCGTATGGAGCGCTTCCTCAAGCAAATCCGTTAAGTAAAGCACTTCAATCCCGTTGTTCCGCAAAGTGTCCGCGAAATAATCATGCTCTTTTTGAATAATTGGCAAATAGGGAATATCATCAAAAAGTAGTCTTTGCAAATATTCCGGCGTTAAATTTTCCACTTCCGTTCCTGGACGGTGAAGCAAAACCGTTTGGAGTTTTCCAATCTCCGATGTAACGTGTAAGACTTTTTTCATAGTGATGACCTCCTCACGCTTCTATAAAAGAAGCATTATATTAATATATTTTTATTAAAGCGCTTACATTAAAGGATAAATATGGTTCTTTAAATTTAGTATAATGCAATTTATTTATATGTCAGTGAAGTTTTAGTGAAACAATTGTAATATTTTGTTATACATTTTTTATCAATTTTATGACACTTTTTATAGCAATATAAAGTTCAAAAAAAGAGCGAATTGGGATTTTCCCAATTCACTCTGCTTTATTACCTATTAATTTCTTCAGTAACACATCCACTCCACCTAGTAGAAAAGTAGGAATACCAGCCAACACTAAAATGAGTATCCAGTCCACAAAGGCAATTGGGGCTGTAGAGAAAACTTGTTGCAATGGCGGAATATAAATCACAATCAACATTAATACAACGGAAGATAAAACCGCCCCTGTCAGAAATTTATTTTCAAAAGGATTTCTAGAAAAAATCGACTTTTCCGAACGGCAATCAAAAACATGAATTAACTGAGCCATCACAAGGGTTGCAAAGGCAACGGTTTGAGCATATTCAAGCTCCCCTTTCTCAAGAGCCATCATAAAAGCAGCAAGGGTAACAATGCCAATTGCAAGTCCCCGTGAAATGATTTTCCAGCCAAGGCCTCTTGCAAAAATTCCTTCTTTCGGATCCCGCGGCTTGCTTTTCATTACTTCTCCTTCCGGCTGATCCACTCCTAAAGCCATGGCAGGCAAACCATCTGTAATTAAGTTTACCCATAAAATATGAATCGGCACTAATGGCAATGGCAACGCAAGGATAATGGCAAAAATCATCACAAGCATTTCCCCGACATTGGAAGCAAGAAGATACCGGATAAATTTGCGGATGTTCTCGTAAATATTCCGACCTTCTTCAATGGCTGATTCTATCGTTGTAAAATTATCATCCAATAGAATAAGAGAGGAAGACTCTTTTGCCACGTCGCTTCCGGTAATCCCCATGGAAATTCCAATATTCGCTGCTTTAATGGCTGGCGCATCATTGACACCATCTCCCGTCATGGCTACAACATGACCTTTTTGCTGCAACGACTTCACGATTTTTAATTTATGTTCAGGAGATACCCTCGCAAAAACTGCCACATCTTCAACGATTTCTTCTAATTCATCAACAGACATTTTTGCCAATGTTTTTCCGTCCATTATTTTACTGTTTTCTTGATAAATGCCTAGTTGGGTAGCGATTGCTTTAGCTGTCGTCATATGGTCGCCAGTAATCATCACCGTTTTAATGCCTGCCTGTTTGCATTTTTCCACTGCTGCTTTCACTTCGGATCTAGGCGGGTCAATAATGCCTTCTAGTCCCATTAAGGTTAACTCGCATTCCGCCTCATCCGCCTTTTCGATTACTGTACTAACTGGCACTTCTTTATAAGCAATCGCCATTGTTCTTAACGCCTGAGAAGCTAAATCATGAATGGCCGAATGAAGGGAGTTCTTTAACTCCTCCGACAACAATTCTTCTTTGTCATTCCATATCATTTTGCTGCATTTATTCGTCAGTACATCCGGCGCCCCCTTCGCAATGACAAACTGCTTTCCGCTCGCATCTTCAACAAGCATGGACATCATTTTTCTTGTAGAGTCAAAGGGGAATTCTTTTATGATTTTATATTCTTTTAGCAATTCATTTCGATCGAATCCGGCTTTCATTGCCGCAACCAAAAGAGCGCCTTCAGTTGGACTGCCAATCAGCAAATATTCATGTTCTTGTTTCTTGATTTTCGCATGGTTGCAAAGCATGCCATACATTAACATTTGACGGAGGGTTTGCTCCTTTTCGATATCAATCGGAGAACCTTCCTTATAAAAAGTTCCTTCAGGAGAATAGCCCACTCCATCAACGGTCCAAGTTTTTCCGCCAATCCATACATGGGTAACAGTCATTTTATTTTGCGTCATCGTTCCGGTTTTATCTGAACAAATGACCGTTGCAGTGCCAAGGGTTTCAACTGCCGGCAATTTCCGTACAATGGCATTCTTTTTAATCATTCGTGTCACACCGAGGGAAAGCACAACGGTCACAATGGCTGGAAGACCTTCAGGAATGACGGCAACAGCCAAGGAAACACCCGTTAACAACATCGTATAAAAATCGCGGTCTTGAATTATTCCTATTACGACGACAAGTATGGTTAAAAGTGCCGCCACAATAATCAGAATTTTTCCCAATTGATGAAGCCGCATTTGCAATGGGGTTTGTAATTTTTCGGTTTCTTGCATTAAACCGGAAATTTTCCCCATTTCCGTATTCATACCCGTTCCAACTACTATACCTTTTCCGCTACCTCTAGTGACGAGGGTTCCCATAAAGGCCATATTGCGCATATCGCCAATTCCAGGTTCCGGTTCTTCCAAAGGATTTGTTATTTTATCAACAGGTATGGACTCTCCGGTTAAAGGCGATTCCTCAATCTCAAGACTGACGGATTCAAACAGACGAACATCCGCACCAATTCGGTCTCCGCTGGAAAATCGAATCACATCACCAGGCACCAGTTCTCTCGAAGGAATTTTAACCCACTCCCCATTCCTTAATACAGTCACGTGGGGAGCCGATAATTGCTGCAAAGCCTCCATCGCTTTTTCAGCTTTTCTTTCTTGAAAAAATCCTAACAAGGCATTCAGAATAACAATTGCGAAAATGGTGATGGCGTCTGCATACTCGCCTAAAAAGAGCGACAATCCAACAGCGACCAATAATACAATCACTAAAAAGTCTTTAAATTGGCTGAAAAAAAGTAATAAATTGGATTGTTTTTTATGTTTCTCAAGCTCATTATAGCCATATTGTTCAATCCGCTTTTGCGCCTCACTAGTTGTTAATCCCTGTTCAATGTCCGTGTTTAGCTTTTTTTCGACTTCCTCAATATTTAGTGTGTGGTAATTCATCCGTCTTCACTCCCTCATAGCTGCCTTCCTTTCACCCTGTTCCATCAGCAAGCATTTCTAAGGTGTTTAAGTGAAAAACAAAATCTTCCTTTACTAATAGATTACCATTTATTTTACAAAGAGAATGTATTCATTTTTTGAATATTAATAACGAATCAACAAATTTTAACAAAATATTTTCTTGATGGCGCAGCAAAAATAGGAAATTTGTATTTCACAACATGAAAAATTCCAGCGCACTGCAACTGAAGCAATAATAGGATTATATTTCTGAAACTTTTCCTTTTTTGTATCGTATAAAAATAAAAATTTGTATTTTACAAAAAGGGTGATAATTTTTTCGGAAAGGAAGTGACTCCATGCTTTTTGATTTTATGTTTTCCATTTTTCCGTTATTATTTTTTATTATTTTTGGCATTTTCCTTTTTAGCTTTTTTTCAAATATTAAGCAGGGTATAAAAAATAATCAATCTCCCCTTCTCACAGTTCCAGCGAAAGTCGTTACGAAAAGGATTCATGTCCGCGGAGATCATTCTCATACTTCCTATTTTGTAACCTTTGAAGTGCAAAGCGGAGACCGAATGGAATTTAGGGTGAATGGCAATGAGTATGGAATGCTTGTGGAAGATGATATTGGTTTACTCTCTTTTCAAGGAACACGTTATGTTTCCTTTGAACGTCAATAATCATCTTCATATTAACAGCACCCCGAGGCATCCCAGAGGGTGTTTTTTCATGGCAAACTGAGAATTAAAAAATATAAGTGGAAACGGCAAAAATGAAAATTTTTTATCAAGAGAGTTCGACCATGAGGCTAGCAAGGCAAAAAAGCGGCAGGGAGAAATTTACTATATTAGAAGGAATTAAAAAATATCCCTCTCAATAGGAATCGAAGGGATTGGAAAGGGATACCAAGTATCTTTTATGCCAATGGGGGAACTCATTCTATTACTTATAAAAATTATAAGCCTACGAAAGAAGATTCAACTATGAAGGAAAGAGGTTAACGGATTTTCAAATAGCTCCAAATTCCCCTTCCTCAACTTTCCATTTTTTCCTTTATAGTGTGATAATTCATGTGTTTTTCCTCTTTGAACAACAAAAGGGCCTTTTAACTTTTAATCGCATTTTGAATATGTTTTAGCAGTCTTTTTGACTTTAATAATTGGTAAGCCCTCTCGATATCTAAGGACAAGTTTCGGTCTTTTTCTAAAAATGGAATTTGCTCACGAATCATTTCATATACCGCACTCGTTCCAACACCTAATTTTACACCTTTCCTTAAATCAATGGCTTGTGCAGCATGTATTGCTTCAATGCCAATTATGTAGTAAAGATTGTCAAGGATTTTTCTTAACTTTTGAATAACTAAAGCTGAATTTGTGGCATGGTCTTCAATTTCCCCTGCTAATGGGAAATAATCCGAAACAACGGGATTAGATAAATGCCGAATTTCTGCATCCAGGACTGAAAAGGTTTTTTGAATAGTACTAAAAGCAAGCACCTGCTCTTCATCTGGTGATAAAAATCTTGTTAAATTTGTAAAGGCAGGATTTGCTAATTTAATGGTTCTAAAACAACTGTTCCTTGATACATGAGTTAACGCAAGTCCAACCATTTCTAATCCTAATACAAGTGTTGTAATCTCAAAATTTGCAGTATGTACAATTCGTTCTTCTTCCACTATTAAACAAGGATTATCATCAGACGAATTTAATTGAATGTTTAATAACCCTTTAACATAATCTAAACTGTCCAACGCAGCACCATGAACTGTAAATCCACCTCGAAAACTGAGAGGATCTTGAATAGACGTTTTTTCTTTGCGATTCCATAAATAACTATTCTGCAATAACTTTCGAACTCGGTTGGCACTTTTCATTTGACCATTAAAAGGGCGGAATTTTAAGACTGACTCATCAAGGGGTTCTAAATTTCCATTTAACCCTTCTAATGATAAACAATAAATGGCATCTGCCATTTCAATGAAATCATATAAATCTATTAAAAGAATGGCTGCCATCCCAGCCGAATAAGCATTAGAGCTAACAATGGCTAATCCATCTTTAGGTCCAAGAATAATTGGGGATAGTTTCTCTTTCCTAAACGCCTCCATCGCATGGACCCGATTGCCTTTATAATATACTTCACCTTCTCCCATCATAGCTAAACCAATATGTGAAAGGATTCCTATATCCGCTGCCCCAACTGTTCCACGGCTAGGAATAATTGGGGTAATTTCGCAATTTAGAAACCTTTCATACATTTGAGCTATTTCAGGCTGTATTCCCGTACAACCAACGAGTAAAGTATTTAATCGAGCAAGCATTGCAGCACGCACTTCTTCAACGGTTGCTTCAGGTCCAACCCCTATTGAATGGGACAAAATTAGGTTTCGATTATATTGAGAAAACTTTTCTTTTTCCACCAATCGATCCTTATTTAAACCGACGCCACGATTAAATCCATAAACCGGAGCATCATTATTAATCCATTGTTGAAGCATATTCCTACCCTTATTTAACATCTCCAATGATTCGCTACTAATTGCCACTTTCATTTTATGTTGGGCAACTCGGACAATATCTTCAATTGTTAGTGACTTACCATCTAATACTAATGTATCGTGATCCATATGTCGCTCTCCTATCAATGCTAAGGTAATAATTCCCCACGTGCTTTTAAAGCAGCTCTATTTTCAATTTTTAATAACAAGTAGTTCATTGCTAATGCAAGGGCAGCAACTAAAACGGTCCCTATAATAATTTTATGGGATGCATTTTGATAAAGCCCTTCAAACAAAAGTACACCTAAACCACCAGCATTAATCCAAGCAGCAATTGTCGCAATGCCAATTGTAGAAATTGTAGCAATTCGAATCCCAGCAATAATAACCGGAAGAGCTAATGGAAGCTGAATTTTCCAAAAAAGTTGAATCGAATTAAGTCCCATTCCTTTACCTGCTTCCACAATGGATGGATTTACGGACTGAAACCCGACCATCACATTTCGAACTAAAATAATTTGGTTATATGCGACCAAGGCGATAATTGCCGGCTTCATTCCAAGCCCTACAAATGGAATTAACAAGGCAAATAGCGCCATACTAGGAATTGCATAAATAATGCCTAAAATAGATAAGACCGGCACAGATAACCATTTAATTTTTGTTAGAAAAAATCCCACAGGCAACGCTATAGCTAAAGCTATACCTAACGAAATGACCATGATAGTTAAATGATCTAAAAAAAGGGAAAAAATATGATCGTAATATTTTGAAATATACTCTATTATCATGACGGCAACACCACTTGTTTTATAATTTTATTTAACTTTAATTGTTCAAAAGTAATTGCACCAATTGGCTGTTGATTTTCATCCTCCACAATAATGCCGTCAATATCGAAGTTTAAAAATAACGTTAATATCTTCTTCAAATGATCATGGCGTTTAACAATTAAGGTATTATTAAATTTCACTTTGTCTAAAGGAACCATGACATTTTCCGCTTGAATCATACTAAATAATTGAATAATATCTTCTGACTGAACTAAACGGCTGACAAATTCATTTGCGGGGTTTAATAAAATATTTAAAGGTGTATCAAACTGTTGTACACGTCCTTGGTCCATTACAATGATTTTATCACCAAGTTTTAAAGCTTCATTAATATCATGGGTAACGAAAAGAATGGTTTTCTTTAATTTTTTTTGGATTGAAATTAATTCATCTTGAAGACTAGAACGTGTAATTGCATCAATGGCACCAAATGGTTCATCCATTAATAAGATTTCCGGATCACTTGCCATTGCTCTTGCAATTCCCACCCGTTGTTGCTGACCACCTGATAATTGTCTTGGATACCTCTTTCGATATTCATCAGGAGGCAAGTGAATAAGTTCAAGAAGAAAATCAATTCTTTCACTAATTTTCTTAGAATCCCATTTTAAAATTTTTGGCACAGTGGCAATATTTTCTTCGATTGTCATATGTGGAAATAATCCAATCTGTTGAATGACATAACCAATTTTTCGTCTTAATTCTGTAACTGACACTTTTGATGTATTTTGACCTTGCACAAAAATATTCCCTGTAGTTGGTTCATGAATTCGATTTATCATTTTCAAAAGCGTTGTTTTCCCCGATCCAGAAGTTCCTAATATCGTTACAAATGTTCCTTCTTCTATTTTTAAATTTGTTTCATAAACAGCAGGTTTTTTTGCATTTGGAAAGGTTTTGCTTACTTGTTGAAATTCGATAATTGAACCAGACATATTTGGAACAACTCCTTTAAAAATAGGCTGTGTTTAAGTATTAGTCGTTGATGTAAATATGTATCTCTGAACTATGACCAGACAATATGAACACAGCCCAAATTAAATATTTTTTTGCGGTGTGAGTTATAAAAATAAAGGATTTTTTAACGTTTCGATACTTTCCTTACTCTTTTATGATTCCTTGTTCCACTAGAAATTCTTTAGCTACTTCAGCATATTCTTGTTTGTCGATATCAACCTTCGCATTTAATTGTTGAACGACTTCATCATTTAATAGTTTTGAAACTTCATTTAGTACATCTGCAACTTTTGGATCTTTTTCTAAAATTTCATTGCGAATAACCGGCGCAACATAATATGGAGGCCAGAAGCTTTTATCATCTTCGAGTAGCACTAAATCTGGATTCGTTAAATCTCCATCTGTTGTAAAACCAACTGTTACATCAGCTTCATCATTTAAAATCACTCGATATTTAATTCCGTAATCATATAGTTCAAGGGATTTAAATTCCATACCGCCATAATGTTTCTTTAAACCATTGAGCCCGTCTTCCCTTTCCGTAAACTCCGGAACAGCTGCCATTCTTAATTCAGGTGCCACTTCTGCAAGTTTAGAGATTGTATAAAGGTCATATTTTTCTGCAACTTTTTTTGTTGTTACTAATCCTTGTGAATCATTTGCATCTGTTGGTTCAAGCCATACTAAATTAAATTTATCTTTATATTCCTTGGAAACAATATCATATACTTCTTGCGGGTCGGATTTTGGTTCTTGTTCCAAAATATTGATTAAACCTGTTCCTGTGTACTCAGGATACATATCGATATCTCCGTTTTTTAAACTTTCATGACCAACCATAGTACCGCCAAGATTTAATTTTCTTTCAACTTTATATCCCGCATTTTCTAAAGCTAGAGAATACATTTCACCTAAAATTAACGATTCCGTAAAGTTTTTCGAACCTACTTTAATCAAAGGTTTTTCATCATTTGAAGAATCCTTTGAACCATTAGAAGATTCATCCCCACAGGCTGCCAGAATAGCTAATACAAATGCTAATAAACCCAATTTTAAATATTTTTTCATTTCTTAACATCCCTTCTTTTAATCTCTTAAATAACGTGTAAAGAATTTTTCCGTAGTTGCAAAGGATACTTCGGAAAGAATAGCCAATAACGCAACCGGAATAGCACCTACTAACAGTAATGGGATATTATACATTCCAAGTCCATTGATAATAAATGTGCCTAAACCACCTCCTCCAATAAAGGCAGCAAGGGTTGCACTTGCTACAACTTCAACAGCAGCTGTTCGACAACCAGCTATGATAATTGGTAAAGCTAACGGAAATTCAATTTTCTTTAAAATTTGTTTTTCATTCATACCCATGCCCGATGCCGCTTCAATAACGGAACGATCAATCTCTCGAAATCCAGTAAATGTGTTAATGATAATTGGTGGACAAGCCAAAACTGTTAGAGCTATTAGTGCTGGATAAAAGCCCGTTCCCATGATAGGTAAAACAATAATTAAGATGGCCAGACTTGGAATCACCCGTAATGAGTTGAAAATTCCCATTAAAACACTTGAAATGTTTTCTTTTTTTGCACAAATAATGCCGATTGTGATACTTACAATCATTGCAATAACTAATGCAACGATGCTTAAAATTAAATGCTCTCGAAACGCTTCTAAAAATTTTTCCGGATTTTCTTGAATATAATTCCAAGCTTTTTGGACTGTTTCCATAGGCTGTCACTCATTTCTTAAAATCAAGTTAATTAATTTTTTGAATTGGTTTACTTATATTTAAAATTTAAAAACATTAACCATGACTAACAGAAAGTGACTATTAAACAGAACGGTTAAGTTTCTTTATCATTTAAGCAATCATTCAATCGTGTTTATAGTGATAAATCAAACGTAATAACTGAACGCAATAGAGCTTGGACGCCTAAAGCGATATCCTGAAAATCGGTCCATTCTTCTGGACAATGGCTTCTTCCATCACGACTTGGTACAAAAATCATTCCAATTGGAGCAATTTTTGCCAGCTGATTTGCATCATGTCCTGCTCCACTTGGTAATTTTATTGAAAGGCCAACATCTTGACATGATTGTTCAATGACTTTTTGTATGAAAGGTTCTACTCTAATCGGTTCTGATTTTGATAAACAATCAAACGTAATATTTACATTTTTTCTATTCGAAACAATATGAGAAAAACTTATGAATTTTGAGATAATTTCTTCTATTAATTTTGTTTCAATTGACCTTACTTCGAATTCAAAAATCACTTTTCCAGGAATGACGTTTGCTGCATTAGGTTCAACGGATAACTTCCCAACTGTGCCTACTACTGGTTCTTCGTATTGCTTCTTACAAAGTTCCTCTAACATTAGTATCAATTCAGCAGAACTTGTGAGAGCATCTTGCCGCATATTCATAGGGGTAGTCCCAGCATGATTTGGTTTTCCTTCCACTGTTATTCGATAACGATGGATGCCCACAATACCTGTGACAATTCCTAGTTTATTTTTCGTTTCTTCGAGTACAGGTCCCTGTTCAATATGCATTTCTAAATACAGGGCGACATCTCCCTTTTTTCTTGCTTTTTTATCAATTTCTTCTGGATTTCCCCCCGCTTTTTTGATTGCTTCTGCTAAAGTACATCCACTTGGATCACGTCTTGCTAGCATTTCATTTGTGAGGTTGCCAACCATTCCTCGACTTCCAATTGTAGAAATTCCAAATTCACTAGGCTCCTCAGCAGTAAAATCTACAATTTCCAAAGTGTGTTGAAGCTCAATTCCTTGCTCTTGTAAAAGTCGAACAACTTCTAATCCTCCTAAAACCCCAATGATTCCGTCAAATCTTCCCCCTCCAGATACAGTATCCAGATGAGAACCAATCATAATAGGAGGCAAACTTGGATTTTTTCCTTTTAAGCTCCCCACTACATTGGAAGCGGCGTCAATGGAAACTTCCATATTTAATGACCGCATTTGTTTCATAAGCCATTCTCTTGCTTCAAAATACCAAGTTGTGAAAGGTCTTCTTGTCCAACCTGGTTGAGTTTTATCTACAAAAGTCGCAACTGTATGAATGTCTTGTTCAATTCTCTGTATGCTTTGTTGTAAATCTAAATCTATCAATTTCCCACCCCTTTAGTTCATTGACATGAGATTAATGTTTTGCATATATAAATTGTCCTGTACCTGGATTTCCAACTACATCCGAACCATTATAGACTAAGTTTCCTCTTACGAACGTATGGGTAATTTTTCCTTGCATTCTTTTATTATGATATGGGCTCCAACCTGCACTTGAATGCTGTTTTGTCTCATCCAAAATCCAAGATTCATTCGGGTTAAGAACGACAATATCTGCATCCATTCCTTTTTCAAGCTTGCCTTTTTGTGAAGATAAGCCAAATATTTCTGCAGGTTTTTTGCTTAATAGATTCACTAAATCGATGATTGAAATCTTGCCTTTCGCTACCCCTTCTGCGTATAAAATCGGCAATAATACTTCCACACCTGGGGCACCGGATGCATTTTCAAAAATATTGGAATGACTCTTTTTAACAATTGTCCATGGAGCATGGTCTGATGTAACAATGTCAATCATTCCATTTTTAAGCTGCTTCCAAAGACCTTCTACATCTTCTTTTGAACGAAGGGGAGGATTTATTTTCGCTTTCGCCTTTAAAGTCAACATATCATCTTCCGTTAAAGTCAAATAATGGGTACACGTTTCAGCTGTTATAGTTGCTCCCATGCTCTTGAAATATTCAACAAGCTCAAAAATGCGAGGGAATGTGCAATGATAAATATGTAAATGAACACCTGTCCAATATGCCAGTTCCATTGCTGTTAAGACGGCAATCGATTCTGCAAATTTTGGTCGGCTCCAAGCATGGGAGCGGGGATCTTTCTCTCCTAAAATTTCATATTTTTTTATAAACCCACGAACAATTTCATCATTTTCTGCATGAACCCCTACTGGCAATCCAGTTTTTGCGACTTCCGAAAAAACATCATATAACAATGCATCATTGATTCTTGGAAATCTATTGGAATCGGTGTTGAACATAGATACTTTAAATCCACAAGCACCTTGCTTTGCCAAAAGTGGTATTTGATCCAACCCATTTTCAGGTTTAATTGTAGCCAAAAGTGCCATGTCCACAATTGATTGGGATTCAAGTTGTTTCTTTTTCTTAATGAAAAGTTCTTCCGTCCCAATTAACCCTGGTGCATCATAGGGCATTTCAATGATGGTTGTAACTCCCCCTGCAGCAGCCGACTTACTGGCCAATGTAAACCCTTCGTCAACAGAGCTATAACAATGTACATGGGCATCAATGGCACCAGGTAAAACATAACAGCCATTTGCTTGAATAACTTCTTTTGCATTTAAATGCTCGATACAATCAAAAATATTGACAATTTTTCCATCTCGAATTGCTACAACACCGTTATGAATGATCGTGTCTTCTTTCACGATGTTTCCCTGTATTATAAGATCGAAATATTCACTCATACTTATCAACCTACTGACTTTATATATTTTTAAATTAAATCTATTAACATCTTACTTATTTCATTTGCACTCTCTACAACTGCTTTAATAACACCAGTCTTTGATTGTTCTTCCCAACGATCAATAGGTCCTGCAACGGTTAAACTAGCAATCACTTTTCCGTTGTTATCGAAGATTGGTGCCCCAACGCCAAAAATATCTTTATCTACCTCGCTAAAAGTAGTACAATATCCATCATTTCGAATCTTCTTTAATTCCTCAAGTAGCGTTTTCCTTTTATTTTCATTTTCAATGTTTTTCATCACTTCTTTTAAAATTTGGCTACTTTCAAAAGCAAGAATCGCTTTTCCTGAGGCTCCTTGGTGAAGTGGCAAAATTTTACCATTTTCAACTACAAAACGAATTAACCGAGTACTTGCACAACTTTCTATGCATATCACTTCTAAACCGGAACGGATTGTTAATACTGTTGTTTCATTTGTCTTCTCGGTTAATTTTTTCATAATGGGTTTAGCAATTTCGTTTAAACGAAAATCAATTTGTTTCGCTAAACTATTGGCTAAGTAAAGGATTTTCATTCCTAAGCCTATTTGCCCCTTCTCTCTTCTTTCAACAACCCCACTTTTTTCCAATGTTTGTAGTAATCGATATGCCGTACTTTCAGGGATGTTTACTTTTTCAGCAATTTCACTGACAGATAATGTTGTTCCCGCCTCTGCGAGTACAAATAAAATATCTAATCCGCGTCTTAGGGTTTGTGTACTATTACTCATTTCCAACTCCTATTACTTCATTTTTATTTAACATAATCAAAAGCATAATCTACTAAATTGATTCCAAGAGCTTCTTCAACTTCAGGATATACACTTGGGTCTTTCACACTTGCACTTAATGGAATAAACTGTTTATTGATGCTGAATACAGCTAATTCCATTCCTTCCACTACGTTTCCTACACTAATAGGGGCGCCAGTTTCTACGGATAAAGTAGTAATTACATCCGGAAATGTTGATAAACGTTGCCCTGCTTTTGTATCTACAGCCATATACTCGTTCATTACATGAAGAATCAGTTCTCCATGTTCTTTGGATTCAACGGTGATTGTTCCTATATCAAATCCTCCCGAATATTGAACTGTCTTTTTCAATACTTTTCCACTTCCTAAAATTGTGCCATTTGTATTATTACAAATCGCTTCAATGACTGCACCAGCGCCTTTTGGTTCAGCTTCCATTATTGCATACCCTAATTCTAATGCTTTGCTAATACCGCCAATTGCTGCATTCTCTTTTATATACTTAGCTGGCAATGGATGTCTTGCAGCTGCAATAAATCCTCCTGACATATCAGAGGCAGTTCTTAATATTTTAGAAGTCTTTGCAGGAGTACCTTTCACAACTAGCTCAATATATGAACCCGTTTCTGCTTTACCTCCAACTACAACTTGAATCGTTTCATAATCTGTTGAATTTCCTAATCCTAATGATCCCATTTTCCCTGTTGGATGGGCACGAATATCACCCGTTGCATCTACAACAACCATATCTAATGCTGCAGCAGGTAACCAACCATTGATGCTGCTTGACATTCCGTTTTGCGGTGTCATTAATCCATATATCTTTTTCCCAAGGGCTTCTTGAAGAAGTTGGACAGCTTTAATGTAATCTTTTCCAAGCATTTGCCAATCAGTCGTCCCTGCTGGAGCACCAATTGCCGTCGCTGTTACAATGATAGCATCATCAGGAATTTCATCAACAGAGGCTAATTTCGGTTTTCCAATTGTGATTGCAGCTCTTCCAATTTCTAATCCATGGTCTACCCAGCCTCCACCACCAGAGGCAAAGACTGAACCACCTTTTACCGCTGCTATTACATCATCATAAGTTAATTCTCTCACAGTACCCACTTCCTTTATTTTTCGTATTGGTCTAAATTAATTCTTCTAATATTCTTTTTCTCCACTTCTTCCAACGCTTCTTCATAACCTGCGTCTGCGTAGCGAAGCACTCCTAATCCTGTATCGTTATCTAATGTATATTTCAATCTCATATCCGCTGCTTCCGTTCCATCGGCAACCAGTGTTACACCAGCACTTGTCATATATCCAGCATAACCTCCGCCGCCGGAATGAATGGCCACTAAATCCGCCATCGATGAACAATTCAGCATGGCATTAATTAGGGGCCAATCCGCAATTGCATCACTGCCATCTTTCATACGTTCTGTCATAATATTCGGATGGGCCATTGCGCCTGATCCAGATGGTCTCTTGAAAAGGCGATTGGTCCAGAAAGCTTTCCTTCTCTCACCATTTTATTTACTGCTAATGCAAGTTCTGTGCGCTCACCGTGGCCAAACCAACCAATTCTTGCTGGAAGCCCTTCAAATGGGATATAATTATTGGCAAGTTTAATCCAGTTTGAAGCAATCTGATTATCTGCAAAATTCTCCAATATATATTGATCGATGATTCGAATATCTTCTGGATTCCCCGATAATGCAATCCATCGGAAAGGACCAATTGCTTTTGCAAATAATGGTCTCAAAAATGCTTCTGTAAAAATATCGATCTCAAATGCATTCTCCACTCCCGCTTTAACAGCTTGTGAGCGAATGTTATTCCCATTATCAAATACAATTGAACCGCGGTTTTTGAATTCCAGCATTGTGCGAACTTCCGTTGCAATGGATGCCAATGAATCTTTAGCCAATTGCTCTGGATTGGTTTTTCTTAACTTCTTAACTTCCTCAACTGTATATCCTTGTGGAATATATCCATAGACGAGGTCATGGGCAGCTGTTTGATCTGAAACAATATCTGGAACAATGCCACGATTCAAAATTTCTGGATAAATATCTGCTGCATTGCCAAGCAACCCTACTGATATGCTTTCTCCTGATGATTTTGCTTCGTCAATCCACTGTAATGCTTGATCTAAGCTATCTGTTTTCTTTTGAAGATATCCGTGTTCAATTCGTTTATTGATTCGTTCTTCATCAACTTCAACCACTAATATCGCTGCATCAGCCATTACTCCTGCTAGAGGTTGAGCCCCTCCCATTCCACCTAGACCAGCTGTTAAAATGAAACGGCCTTTTAAACTGCCATTAAAGTATTTTCTGGCAATTGTTTGGAAAATTTCGTATGTACCTTGAATAACTCCCTGGGAGCCAATATATTGCCAAGCACCTGCCGTTAAGCCTCCCCAGCAGATTAGACCTTTGTCTTGCAAATCATAAAAATTTTCACTCGTTGCCCATTTGCCAACTATATTGCAGTTTGCCATTACAACAATCGGTGCAAAGGGATGCGTTTTAAATACACCAATCGGTTTGCCAGATTGGATGACTAATGTTTCATCTTCCTCAAGATTTTGTAATGTATCCACAATGGCATGATATGATGGCCAATTTCTAGCTGCCTTACCTAATGAAGCATATACGATAAGTTCGTCTTGATTTTCCCCATTTTCTAACACATTTTCTAATAATCGTAACAGAGCTTCCTGTCTCCAACCTTTACAGCGCAGCTCATTACCTCGTTTTGCAACAATTTTTCCCAATAAAAACACCTACCATTTATCAATTAGTGATAACTAATTATCAATATTTGATTATTAGATTATCAAGTCCATAAAATGTTGTCAATATATTTTTAAAATTTAGAAAATAATAATTTTTTTGTTTTTATTCAATTAGCTAATAAACAAAACAGAGTGTATAGAAGAAAAACAATGTTTCTTCATACACTCTGTTTTGTTTTGCAACATAATATGATTAATTTAAGAAGATCATAAATACACCAATGTCACTAAATTAATTTAACAAAGAACTAATAGTAATACATATTAAGAACACTCCGAGGCACACTAATTTCATGGAGGTGTTTTTTCATGGCAAAAAGGGAAAAGAAAAATTTAAGCGCAAGCTTCAGCGATGAACAAGCAGTAAGAAAAAACTTGTCAAGGGAGTTTGACCACGAGCTGGCAAACGAACCGTTGACGCCAGAAGAAAAATATAACAATAAGAAAACAAAAAAGCGGCAGTGAGTATAAACTTGGACTATTATATTAATTTCCTCTTTTTCTAATTAAAATACAACCCCCACTTTTTATCCAAGTGGGGGTTGTGTTACTAAATAGTAATAAATTCTTCCGCTTTCTTAAACTGGGCGTTGTGCAAGTTGGCAAAGACACCGTTTAATGCTAAGAGTTCCTCATACGTTCCTTGTTCTTCAATGCCGTTTTCCGTCACTACGAATATTTTATCTGCATTGCGAATTGTAGCAAGTCGATGGGCAATGACTAAGGTTGTACGGTTTTTAGACAGCTCGTTCAACGATTTTTGAATGAGCATTTCCGTTTCGGTATCGAGGGCAGATGTGGCCTCATCCAAAATTAGGATTGGCGGGTTTTTCAAAAACATCCGTGCAATGGCAAGGCGCTGCTTTTGTCCACCCGATAATTTCAAGCCACGCTCGCCGATTCGAGTATCATACCCGTCTGGAAGAGATTCAATGAATTCCTTCAAATGGGCCTTTTCTGCAGCCGCTTTGATCTCCTCAAAGCTTGCCCCTAATCGGCCATATTCGATATTTTCCCGAATTGTTCCAGTAAATAAAAACACATCTTGCTGCACAATGCCGATTTGTTCCCGCAATGATGTTTGGGTCATATCCCGCACATCGATACCATCAATGGTAATGGACCCTTCATTTACATCATAAAAGCGGGGAATCAAGGAACAAATCGTTGTCTTCCCTGCTCCAGATGGACCAACGAAAGCAATAGTCTGCCCTGCCTCTATATCAAAGGAAATATTTTGCAGTACTGATTTCGTTGCATCATATTGAAAAGATACATTATGAAATGAAATATTTCCTTCTAAACGCGGAACTGCGATGGCATTTTTCCGGTCTTTAATTTCCGGTTCTTGGCTAAGCAATTCCCTGAAACGCTTAAAACCTGCCATTCCTTTTGGATACAGTTCCAGCAATGCACTAATTTTATCCACCGGTTTAATTAAGACATTTGTATATAGCACAAAACTAACCAACTCGCCGTAAGACAATTTGCCGTTGTAGCTCAGCCATGCACCGACTACTAAAATAACCAAAGTAAGCAGCCGCGTCATAAAGTAAATGCTAGAGTGGGTTCCGGCCATCACTTTGTAGGCATAAAGCTTAGCGGCGCGGAAAAAGCCGTTTTGTTCACGGAAGCGCTTCATCTCAAACTCTTCATTCGTAAAAGCCTTTACCACACGGATGCCTGAAACGCTGTCTTCCACTCTGGCATTGACATCGGCAATTTTGCTGTACATTTCTTTCCAGGCGTTGTTCATTTTTGTGTTGCAGTAAGTAACAAGCCAAATTAAAAACGGCATGAACACTAGGGCAATCAATGCCAATGTTGGATTGATTTGGAACATAATGACAAAAGCGCCGACAAAAGTCATCATGGCAATAAAGAAATCTTCAGGGCCATGGTGGGCAAACTCCCCGATATCAAACAAATCGTTTGTGATGCGGCTCATAATGTGGCCGGTCTTCGTGTTGTCGAAAAACTTAAAGCTCTGTTTTTGGATATGATTGAACAAATCGCGCCGTATATCAGTTTCAATATTAATCCCAAGCTTATGACCCAAATAGTTGACCACAAAGTTCATAAGGGTGCTTAACAGATAAACAAGGAGCAATAAGATGCTCACCTGCACAATTCTTCCCCAATTTCCTTCAGGCAGCAGGGTATCAATAAACCATTGCACAGCAATCGGGAAAAACAAATCTAAAATGGCCACAAAAACGGCACATGAAAAGTCGATGATAAATAATCGCTTATGCGGTTTGTAGTACGAAAAAAAGTGCTTTAACATTTTCTTTTCCTTTCTTTTGAATGTCACATCTTGAATTATACAAAAATCTGTCGCAAATTGATAATAAAACTACCCATTCATCCCTTTTTTCAAAGTATTTTAGGAGACGAATGGGTTTATTTTTTTTATACTTTTCTCATTTAATCCTTTCAAAATAGCATTATAAGTAAGAATTTTTTTCCTCTAGTATACATATTTAATTTATAGTTTAAATTCTACTAAGTTCCTTACATCCTGAAGCAGGCTTCTAATGTAAACTACCCAAACTAACTATTATTTTTTCTGAAAGGATGATTCGTATGGTTTCTGTAATCGAAGGAACACTGCTCTACAAAGCGGATGAAAATAAAATTGAAAACAGCGAATACAGCCGCTACAAAAAATGGTTGAAGGAGAAATATGGACTGGAGTTTAATTCCCATCAAGCATTATGGGAATGGTCTACAACAGAAACAGAAGCTTTTTGGAAATCCATCTGGGAGTATGGAAAAATCATTCACAGCAAGCCTTATGATTCGGTTTTATCCGGCGAAAAAATGCCCTTTTTCAAATGGTTTCAAAACGCCCATCTGAATTATGTGGATCAAGTATTCCGCCACAAAGAGCAAAAAGGCCCGGCAATCATCTATAAATCCGAAAATCAAAAAACCCAATCCATTTCTTGGAGCGATCTTTACGAAAATGTCGCAACGCTTGCAAAATATATGAAGTTTATCGGCATCCAAAAAGGAGATCGGGTGGTCGCTTATGCTCCTAATATCCCTGAAACGGTTATCAGCTTTTTAGCCTGCGCAAGCATTGGGGCCGTTTGGGCAGTTGCCTCGCCGGATTTTGGCCTAAACAGTGTCGTTGACCGATTCAAACAAGTGGAGCCGAAACTTTTGATTGCCGTGAATGGCTATCAATATAATGGAAAGGTTTATGAAAAGCTAGATACCATTCAACATTTACTAGAAGAAATTCCATCCATTGAACATTGCATCATTATTCAAAATGTTGGAGAGAAGCCGGCACTTAAGTCTTCCAACACCGTCCATTGGGAAGATGCTTTAAAAGATCGTACTAATGAAATCGAAAGTGAACAAGTGGAATTCAGCCACCCGCTTTGGATTTTATATTCTTCGGGAACAACAGGCTTACCAAAACCAATTGTCCATTCCCATGGCGGCATCATCGTCGAACATATAAAAACCCTTCAAATTGAGGCGGATTTAGGAAAAGACGACCGATTTTTCTGGTTCACAACAACCGGTTGGATGATGTGGAATATATTAGTCAGCGGATTGATGACAGGCAGCACCATCGTTTTATATGATGGTAGTCCAAGCTACCCGAACCTTTCTGTTTTATGGGCCTATGCGGAAGAAGTAGGCATCACTGTTTTTGGCACAAGCGCCCCATTTATTGACATTTGTTTTAAACATAATTTCCAGCCAAACAGCTACTTTAAATTTCCAAAGCTGCGCACCGTATTATCTACCGGTTCGCCTTTATCTGCCGCTTGTTTCAAATGGGTGTATGATGCCGTTAAACGGGACATCTTGCTTGTTTCAATCAGCGGCGGTACGGATGTTTGCACTGGATTTATCGGAGGAAATATCAGTTTGCCTGTGAGAGCCGGCATTTTGCCATCCCGTTCATTGGGGGTGAAGGCGGAAAGCTACGATGAAGAAGGAAATTCCATCATCGGTTCCGTAGGCGAATTGGTGATTACAAAACCTATGCCATCTATGCCGATTTATTTCTGGGGAGATAAAGAGTTTAGCCGATATTTGGACAGTTATTTCAGCAATTATCCAAATGTTTGGCGTCATGGGGATTGGATTCAAATACATGAGGACGGAAGCTGCATCATCTTTGGACGTTCCGATGCAACCATCAATCGTTCTGGAGTGCGGATGGGGACGAGCGAGATTTATAAAATTGTTGAATCTTTCCCGGAAATTCTTGATAGTTTAGTTGTTGATTTAGAATACAAAGACCGCCCTACTTGCCTCTCTTTATTTATTGTCATGCAGGAGCCGGACAAATTGAATGATGAATTTAAACAAAAAATTTGCGATGCTATTAGAGAAAATTTATCTCCGCGGTTTGTTCCTGATCGCATTCATGTTATCCAAGAAGTACCAAAAACTTTGAACGGCAAAAAACTGGAAGTGCCGGTCCGTAAAATTTTGCTTGGCATGCCTGTGGAAAAATCCATTAACCGCGATGCCATGGCAAACCCGAAATCATTGGATTACTTTATCGAATTAAGCAAATCCTATCATACGAATTAAATATATTGGCGCTATCTTCAATAAAATGATTTGAGATAGCGCTTTTTATTTTTGTTAAAGAACAATACAAATGTCCGAAATAAAAATAGTACATACTTCTTTTTTTATTCATTAAATAGAGGCTTTTAGTCATATTCAATTGAATGAATAAAAAGAAAAAAGTACCATAAATTACGATTTACTTTAAATAAAGTAAATTCATCAAGCCTTGGAATTTTTTGAGCCTGTATCAATTAGAAAGGAGAAAAAGTAAATTTATGGCATTATTTGAAGTGAATAATCAACATAAGGCTTTTATTATTACGTTGGGCGGTTTTGCTCAAACAAACAGAGCAGCGAATTTCGTCGATGATTTAAAACAGGAAGTGTCTAAAATTGAACCAAAAAATTACTCATTAATTGTAGATTCAACTGAACTTAAAACATTTAAAACTGAAATTTTGCCTGTTCTTGAAAAAAGTTACGCATTCTATATGAGTTTAGGATTTAAACGAATTTTAATGGTTTCTCCTAGAAGGGTAACACCGCGCCTGCAGCTAAAACGAATTGCCAAAAAGGTGAATTTTACTGGGGAATTTGTTGTCAATTTAGATGAAGCGTTGAAATTATCTTCAATGTAATCAATATGAATAAAGGAGTATCATTATGGAAGCTAATCAATCTATCGGTCAAAGGAAAAGTTTGCTGCTCATTTACATTATTATATCCATTTTCATTGTAGGAAGCACTTTTATACATAATCCCATTTTGGAATTTTCCCTTGTATTGATCGGCGTCATCATTTTTCTAATTTTAAGCTTTGGGTCTACCATCCGTTTATCTAATAAATTATCCAATCTCAGCCAATATGCTAACGATGTAGCAACAGGCAATTTGGATGAGTCTTTAGAATTCACTGGTAAAGATGAATTTAACCCTGTTTATCAATCGATCAATCAAGCTGTCACCAATATGCGCAATTTAGTCCAAACCTTGAATCAGGGAATGAAAAAAGTAGATGAAAATTCAGATGAACTATCCGCAACGATGACAGAACTTTATTATGTAATGGAAGATATTAAAGAAACGATTCATGAAATGACTCAAGGTTCCATGGAGTTAAGTGCTGCGACGGAGCAAATTAGCTCATCGGCAGAAGAAATTGAGCATTCCATCAAAAAACTGGCTCAACAAGCGAACAATGGGAAAAATATTGCCCAAGAAATTAAAGAGAGAGGCACACGGGTAAAAATAGAGGCGAAAAAATCGGCTAAATCCTCAGAAGAAATGTACGTTGAAAAAACGGAAAATATTTTAAACTCCATTGAACAAGCCAAAATTGTGGATGAAATCAAAGTATTGGCAGATACCATTGGGGATATCGCAAATCAAACAAATCTTTTATCCCTAAATGCCTCCATTGAAGCAGCAAAAGCCGGAGAAGCAGGAAGAGGATTTTCTGTCGTCGCAAAAGAAATTCGAAATTTAGCTGAACAATCAACGAAATCCGTCGAAAATATACGTTCTGTCACAAAACAAGTGCAAGATGCTTTTTCGAATCTTATCCGGAATTCAAAAGAAATATTAGACTATGTGGATACGAAAGTAAAACCCGATTATCAAAGTTTTGTCAAACTGGGTGAACAATATGAAAAAGACGCAGAGTTTTTAAATCAATTATCCTATGAAATTGCCAACTCCTCAAACCAAATGACAAAAGTCATCGAGGAAGTCAGCATGGCCATTCAAAATGTGACGGCAACGAGCCAGCAATCCGCTTCTGGAGCAGACGAAATTTTATTTAATATTTCTGAAGTATCGCTGGCCATTAAGGAAACCGCGGAATTAGTTGAAGAACAAGACGAAATTACAAAAAAAAGGTTCTTTGTCAACTGTTGGGGTGCGAGAAGGCTACCGCGCTTTCGCTTGGTGGCCTTTTTCAATCATGATGGTTCACTGAACCATCATGATTGAAAAAGGGTCATCTGATTCTCCTACCCCACATGACCCCCAATTCTCTTATACTTATGTGTTAATAATATTTTTGCTCGAAATCTTTGGAAGTTCTTATATCCATAAGCATTTCTCTTTATGACTTTGGTTAAATTATTGATCCCTTCTAAAAATCCATTCGA
>Ga0207747_1000639_pt1 | contig 35579 bp, 29 predicted proteins | sample HigsolmetaGSP11D_FD_184839 | JGI IMG/M metagenome (GOLD analysis project Ga0207747, IMG submission 184839) | High solid enriched microbial communities from the Joint BioEnergy Institute, USA - SP1-1-D (SPAdes) | ecosystem: Engineered > Bioreactor > SSF (Solid state fermentation) > Aerobic >...
GGCGCCGGCGTGGCCGGCCCCCGCAGCGCCGCGTAGATAGCGCGGGGACGTAAGAAACCGCGCCGGATGCTTGCATTCGGTGGCGTATGGTTGGCGCGGGTCCGGCGGGCCGGGCCGGTCCGGAGCGGGGGATGGTCTATCTTTCGACGGTCCCCGCATCTGCAGGTGTCCTGCCCATGCCCGTCCGCTTCCTCCTGTTCTGCGCCGCGCTGCTGCCGGCCCTGGCCGACGCCGCCGACCGCGTCACCGGCCACGCCTTCGCCACCCGCTCGGAGGTGATCGCACCGCACGCGATGGCCGCCACCTCGCATCCGCTGGCCACCCAGATCGCCCTGGACGTGATGAAGCAGGGCGGCTCGGCGGTGGACGCGGCGATCGCCGCCAACGCCGCGCTGGGCCTGATGGAGCCGACCGGTTGCGGCATCGGCGGCGACCTGTTCGCCATCGTCTGGGACCCGAAGACGCGCCGGCTGTACGGCTACAACGGCTCCGGACGCTCGCCGCGCTCGCTGACCCTGGAGGAGTTCCGCCGCCGCGGCCTGACCGACATTCCGTCGCACGGCCCGTTGCCGGTGTCCGTGCCCGGCGCGGTGGACGCCTGGTTCGCCCTGCACGAGCGCTTCGGCCGCCGGCCGATGGCGGCCAACCTGGCCCCGGCGATCCGCTATGCGCGCGAGGGCCATCCGGTGCACGAGGTGATCGCCCACTACTGGGAACGCTCGGTGCCGCGCCTGGCGCAGTACCCGGGCTTCGCCGAGCAGTTCACCATCGACGGCCGCGCGCCGCGCAAGGGCGAGCTGTGGCGCAACCCCAACCTGGCCGACACGCTGGAGAAGATCGCCCGCGGCGGCCGCGACGCCTTCTACAAGGGCCAGATCGCCCGTGCGATCGACGCCTACATGAAGGCCAACGGCGGCTTCCTGTCCTACGAGGACCTGGCCGCGCACCAGGGCGAGTGGGTCGAGCCGGTGTCGGTGAACTACCGCGGCTACGACGTGTGGGAGCTGCCGCCCAACAGCCAGGGCATCGCCGCGTTGCAGATGCTCAACATCCTGGAGGGTTTCGACTTCTCGAAGATCCCGTTCGGCTCGGCCGAGCACGTGCATCTGTTCGTGGAGGCCAAGAAGCTGGCCTTCGCCGACCGCGCCCGCTTCTACGCCGACCCGGATTTCGGGAAGGTGCCGCTGGACTGGCTGCTGTCGAAGGAGTACGCGGCGCAGCGGCGCGCGCTGATCTCGCCCGACCGCGCCCTGCGCGAGGTGCAGCCGGGCACGCCGCCGGAGCTGGAGGAGGGCGACACCATCTACCTGACCACCGCCGACGCCGACGGCATGATGGTCTCGCTGATCCAGTCCAACTACCGCGGCATGGGCAGCGGCATGGCCCCGCACGGCCTGGGCTTCATCCTGCAGGACCGCGGCGAGATGTTCGTGCTGGAGGGCTGCGACACCGGGCCGGCGCATCCCAACTGCTACGCGTCGGGCAAGCGCCCGTTCCAGACCATCATCCCGGCTTTCATCACCAGGGACGGCAAGCCCTGGGTGAGCTTTGGCGTGATGGGCGGGGCCATGCAGCCGCAGGGGCACGTGCAGATCGTGATGAACCTGGTGGACTTCGGCATGAACCTGCAGGAGGCCGGTGACGCGCCGCGCATCCAGCACGAGGGCTCCACCGACCCGACCGGCGCGGCCACGCCCATGCGCGACGGCGGCGAGGTCAACCTGGAGACCGGTTTTTCCTGGGAGACGGTGCGCGCGCTGATGCGCAAGGGGCACCGGGTCACCTTCGCCGACGGCCCCTATGGCGGCTACCAGGCCATCGCCCGCGATCCGGATACCGGCGTGTACTTCGGCGCCTCGGAGAGCCGCAAGGACGGCCAGGCCGCCGGCTACTGACCGGCCGGGCCGCCACCGGTCGGCCGGTGCCGCTGCGGCACCGGCCGGCGCCTTCATTTCCGCCGCCGGATGCCGCTAGATTGGTGACAGCTGCGGGAAGGAGGGGGATCCCATGGCGTCGATCGAGACCGAGCTGCCCGGGCCGGGCGCGCCTGCGGTGGCGGCACTGCCGGACGCGCCCGTGGCGCTGCTGCGCCTGGGCGCGGACGGCCACCTGGTGGCGGCCAACCGGGCCGCCTGCGAACTGCTGGGACTGGACGCGGGGCGGCTGCCCTCCGCGCGCGAGGGCCTGTGGGGCCTGGACCCGGCCGTGCTGGGCGAGGAAGGCGTGTGGACCCCGCCGGACGGCGATGCGGCCCGCCGCGTCCGCTACCGCCGCGACGGCGAGGGCTGGGTGCTGTCGCTGCCACATGCCGAAACCGCCGCGCTGCTGGATGAACTGGAACGGCTGGTCACGGGGAGCGACCCGGCCGGCGTGTCGCATCCGCTGCTGGCGCACCTGGCGCGGCGGCTGGAGGAGGCCGCCGCGGCGCAGCGGCTGCTGACCCTGGCCCACGACGGCCTGGCCGGCTGCGACCTGGCCCTGGAGCTTCCGCCCACGGATGCCGGCACGCCCGCCGGCCGGCGCCTGGCCGCCGGCTTCGGCAACCTCGCCGAGGCCATCCGCCAGGCGGTCGCGCTGTCGGAGCAGATCGCGCAGGCGGTGCCGCAGGTGGTGAGCGAGAACGACGAGCTGGCCCGCCAGTCGCAGGCCCAGGCGCGGGCGCTGGACTCGGTGCGCGAGGCCAGCCGCCGCCTGCTGGAGGACCTGCAGCAGGTGCGCGGCGAGCTGGACGGCGTGCGCGCGGTGGCGGCCAGTGCCGATGCCGACGCGCGCCGCGGCGGCGAGGTGGCGCGCACCCTGGCCGGGGCCATGCAGGAGATCGAGCGCCGCATCGCCCGCGCCGGCGAGGTGATCGAGATGATCGACTCGGTGGCCTTCAAGACCAACATCCTGTCGATCAATGCCGGCATCGAGGCCGCCCACGCCGGCGCGGCCGGGCGCGGCTTCGCGGTGGTGGCCGCCGAGATCCGCCGCCTGGCCGAGCACACGGCCGCCGCCGCGCGCGACGTGCGCACGATCGTGGACGACGCGATGAAGGCGCTGGGCCAGGGCGTGACCTCGGCCGAGCAGACCCGGGAGGTGCTGGCCGGGGTGAGCGGCACGTTGCAGCGCGCCGGCGCGGCCATGGAGCAGGTCGCCGGCCGCGTGGCCGCGCAGGGCGCGGAGGTGGCGGCGATCGACCGCGCGGTGGAGGACGTGGTGGCGCTGAGCCACAGCAACCTCGAGCACGCCGCCCGCGTGGCCGAGCGCAGCGAGGCGCTGGGCCAGGGCGTGGCCACGCTGCACGACTGCGTGGGCCTGTTCCGCCTGCCACCCGATCCCATGCGCGAACCGCGCCACGCGCGCGTGCGCGCACTGGCCACCGACGCCGCCGCGCGCATCGGCCAGGCACTGGCCGACGCGGTCCGCCGCGGCGAGACGACTGGCGAGGCGCTGTTCTCGCGCGAGTACACGCCGATCCCCGGCATCGACCCGCCCAAGTACCGCACCGCCTTCGACGCGCTGTGCGACCGCCTGCTGCCGCCGCTGCAGGAGCCGGTGGTGGAGGCGCACCCGTGGATCGTGTTCGCCATCTGTGCCAACCCGGACGGCTACGTGCCCACCCACAACCGCCGCTACTGCCAGCCGCTGACCGGCGACCGCGCCCGCGACCTGGTCGGCAACCGCACCAAGCGCATCTTCTCCGACCGGGTGGGGCGCAGCGTGGGCGCGCACACCGACCCGTACCGCCTGCAGGTCTACCGCCGCGACACCGGCCAGATCATGTTCGATCTGTCGGTGCCGATCTTCGTGGCCGGCCGCCACTGGGGCGGGTTCCGCATCGGCTATTCCCTGGAGTAGGGCGGCGGCGCCGGGCCGCGCGTGCGGTGCGGCCCGTAGACCCAGTGCTCCAGGGCGTGGCGCAGCGCCTGCGCGCGGCGCCGGCGCACGGCCCGCGCGTGGGCGAGGGTGCGGTACAGGGCCAGGATCACCAGCACCAGCAGCAGCGCGAACGGCAGGGCCGAGATCGTGACCAGGCCCTGCAGCGCGTCCAGGCCGCCGGCCAGCAGCAGCGCCGCGGCCACCACGGCGATGGCCGCGCCCCAGGCGAGGCGGCGCAGCGGCGGCGGATCGCCCGCCTGTTCGCTGGACATGCTGGCCAGCACCAGCACCGCGGAGTCGGCGGAGGTGATGAAGAAGACCACCAGAAGCACCACGGCCAGGACGCTCAGCAGCGTGCTGCCGGGCAGCTGCGCGAACACGGCGAACAGCACGTCCTGGTAGCCGCCCTCCAGCACCGGTTGCAGGTCGGTGGCGAACAGCTGCTGCCACAGCGTGGTGCCGCCGAACACCGCGAACCAGGCGAAGCCCACCAGACTGGGTGCCAGCACCGTGCCGGTGACGAACTCGCGGATGGTGCGGCCGTAGGACACCCGGGCGATGAACGTGCCCACGAACGGCGCCCACGAGATCCACCAGGCCCAGTAGAAGATCGTCCACTCGCTGACCCAGGCGCTGCCGGAGAACGGCGACATGCGCAGGCTCATGCCCACCAGCCGGTCCAGGTAGTCGCCCAGGGCGTTGGTGAACACGTCGAACAGGAACGCGGTCGGCCCCAGCGCCAGCACCACCAGCATCAGCAGTGCGGCCAGGGCCAGGTTGAAGCTGGACAGCCACTTGATGCCGCGCTCCACGCCGCTGAGGCTGGAGGCCATGTACAGCACGAAGGCCACGGCGATCACCGCCAGCTGCATGCCGGTGCCGGCGGGCGTGCCGAACACCGTGCGCAGGCCGGCGACGATCTGCAGCGCGCCGAAGCCGAGCGTGGTGGCCACGCCGGTGGCGGTGGCCACCACCGCGGCGATGTCCACGCAGCGGCCGGCCCAGCCGCGGTGGTGGCGGCCGAGCACCGGCTGCAGCAGGTCGCTGAGCTGGCCGCGGCCGCGGCGGTTGTACTGGAACCAGGCCATCGCCAGGCCGATCAGGGCGTAGATGGCCCACGGGTGCAGGCCCCAGTGGAAGTAGGCGTAGCGCATGGCCGCGCGCGCGGCCGGCATGCTGGCCGGCTGCAGCCCTTCGGGCGGATTGAGGTAGTGCGACAGCGGTTCGGCCGCGCCCCAGAACACCAGGCCGATGCCCATGCCCGCGGCGAACAGCATCGCCAGCCAGCTGCCGTAGGAGAACCGGGGTTCGGCATCCTCGCCGCCGATGCGCAGCTCGCCCAGGCTGCCGAAGGCCAGGTAGAGCATGAACACCAGGGTGGCGAACACCACCAGCAGGTACAGCCAGCCGGTGTTGGCCAGCATGCCGGCCAGCAGGCCGTCCACGGCCGCGCCGAAGCGCGCCGGTGCCAGGCCCGCGGCGCCGGCCAGCAGGATGATCAGCAGGAACGAGATGCGGAAGACCATGCCGTTTCCCCGGCGACGACGGCCCGCAGTCTAGCAGCGGGCCGCGCCGCGCCCGTGGAGGCGGGGCCGGCACGCGGCCGCGCACTGTGGTTCAATAGCCGCCGAAGCGGGGGTACCGCGCGCGCCGGCACGGGCGCACGGTTGAGACAGTCCCTTCGAACCTGATCCGGTTAATACCGGCGTAGGGAAGCTTCGCAGGACGGGATGGGTCCGTCCTGTGTCCGCCCGCTTCGGGCGGCGCCGGCACGCCGTCGCGTGCCGCCGTCGCCGTTGGCCCGCAGCCCGCTGCGGTTTCCCCCAACCGGACGGACACGCCATGAACGCCAATCCCGCCACGCTGCTGCAGCAGACCGCGCAACTCTCCGAATCCGTGACCCGGCCGATCCCGGGCTCGCGCAAGATCTACGTGCCCGGGTCGCGCCCGGACCTGCGGGTGCCCATGCGCGAGATCGCGCAGACCCGCACGCCCACCGTGTTCGGCGGGGAGGACAATCCGCCGGTCACCGTGTACGACACCTCCGGCCCGTACACCGATCCGGAGGCGCGCATCGACCTGGCCGCCGGGCTGCCGCCGCTGCGCGCGCGCTGGATCGACGAGCGCGGCGACACCGTGGAACTGCCCGCGCTGACCTCGGAATTCGGGCGCGCGCGCGAGCAGGATCCGAAGCTGGACGCGGTGCGCTTCCCCAACCGCCGCCTGCCGCGCCGGGCGAGGCCCGGTGCCAACGTCACCCAGATGCACTACGCGCGCCGCGGCATCATCACCCCGGAGATGGAATTCGTCGCCATCCGCGAGAACCAGCGCCTGGAGATGGTGCGCGACGCCGGCCTGCTGTCCCAGCACGCCGGCGAAAGCTTCGGCGCCAGCATCCCGAAGGTGATCACGCCGGAGTTCGTGCGCGACGAGATCGCCCGCGGCCGCGCTATCCTGCCGTGCAACATCAACCATCCGGAAAGCGAGCCGATGATCATCGGCCGCAACTTCCTGACCAAGATCAACGCCAACATCGGCAACTCCGCGGTGTCCTCCGGCATCGCCGAGGAGGTGGAGAAGCTGGTGTGGGCCATCCGCTGGGGCGCGGACACGGTGATGGACCTGTCCACCGGCAGGCACATCCACGAGACCCGCGAGTGGATCATCCGCAACTCGCCGGTGCCGATCGGCACCGTGCCGATCTACCAGGCGCTGGAGAAGGTGGATGGCCGCGCCGAGGAGCTGAGCTGGGAGATCTTCCGCGACACGCTCGTCGAGCAGGCCGAGCAGGGCGTGGACTACTTCACCATCCACGCCGGCGTGCTGCTGCGCTACATCCCGCTGACCGCCAGGCGCGTGACCGGCATCGTCAGCCGTGGCGGCTCGATCATGGCCAAGTGGTGCCTGGCCCACCACCGCGAGAACTTCCTCTACACCCACTTCGAGGAGATCTGCGAGATCATGAAGGCCTACGACGTGGCCTTCTCCCTGGGCGACGGCCTGCGCCCGGGCAGCATCGCCGACGCCAACGACGCGGCCCAGTTCGCCGAGCTGGAGACCCTGGGCGAGCTGACGAAGATCGCCTGGAAGCACGACGTGCAGGTGATGATCGAAGGCCCCGGCCACGTGCCCATGCAGCTGATCAGGGAGAACGTGGACAGGCAGCTGCGCGAGTGCGGCGAGGCGCCCTTCTATACCCTGGGCCCGCTGACCACCGACATCGCCCCCGGCTACGACCACATCACCTCGGCAATCGGCGCGGCGATGATCGGCTGGTTCGGCACGGCCATGCTCTGCTACGTGACCCCGAAGGAGCACCTGGGCCTGCCCAACCGCCAGGACGTGCGCGACGGCATCATGGCCTACAAGATCGCCGCCCATGCCGCCGACCTGGCCAAGGGCCACCCCGGCGCGCAGGTGCGCGACAACGCCCTGAGCAAGGCCCGCTTCGAGTTCCGCTGGGAGGATCAGTTCCACCTGGGCCTGGATCCGGAGAAGGCGCGCGAGTTCCACGACGAGACCCTGCCCAAGGAGGCGCACAAGCTGGCGCACTTCTGCTCCATGTGCGGCCCGCACTTCTGCTCGATGAAGATCACCCAGGACGTGCGCGACTACGCCGCCGCGCAGGGCGTGGACGAGCGCACCGCGCTGGAGCTGGGCATGGCCGAGAAGTCGGAGCAGTTCCGCCGGCAGGGCGGCCGGGTTTACCAGGCCGGGTAAAAAAGCGGCCTGGTCGCGGCCGCCCCGTGGCGACGCGGCCAGGCCCACGACGCCGTAAAGGCGCCGGGCCGTACTCGGAGAGACCTGATGTGGTGTTCCGGCCCGGCGGCAGTATGGGGACGCGCGCCGCGCGCGCGTTAATCCGGGCTGGAGCGGTGGATTTGCGCGGGTTGCCGGTCCGGCCGGCGGCGCGCCCGCGATTCCAACCGGCACCTGAACCGGGCCAATGCTCCCCCGTACCAAAGACACATGGCGCTGCCTGGGCCGGCCGCTAGTGTGCCGGCCTTGCCGGATCCACGTGCCGCGGTGCACCCGTGGCGCGCGCCGGGCATCGGCAGGGACCAAGGGAAACACGGACCAAGGCACACGCATGGCGGCGGAGAGGGACGCCGGGATCACAGCTTCGGGGACGGTCGAGGGCCGACGCCTGCGCGTGGGCGCGTACGAGGTCGACCTCGACCGGCGCGTGGTGTCCCGCCCCGATGCCGAAGGTTCCCGCCGGCTGACGCTCAAGGCCGTGCAGGTGCTGCTGGTCCTGGTCGAGGCCGAGGGCCGGGTGGTGAGCCGGGAGCAGCTGCTGGCGAAGGTGTGGCCCAACACCCTGCCCACCGACGACGTGCTGACCCAGGCCATCGCCCAGTTGCGGCGCGCCTTCGAGGACAGCCGCGAGGCGCCGCGCTACATCGAGACCATCGCCAAGGGCGGCTACCGCCTGCTGGCCCCGTGCGGCCGGTCCACGGACGGAGCCGGCCCGGCCGCCGCCGGGCCGGTCGCCACGCAGCTTCCTTCCACCCCGACGGAGGCCGTGGCGGCTGTGCCGCCGGTCCGCCGGCGCGGCTGGTCCGCGGGCCTGGCGGCGGTGCTGGCCGCCGCGGTGCTGCTGCTGGGCGCCTGCGCCTACCTCTGGCAGGTCCGCCAGGTGCCGGTGGCGGCGGGCGTCGCGCTCCCGGCTCCCGCGCCGGCGGTGCAGTACCAGGCCATCGCGCACACCCCGCTGCGCGAGCGGGCGCCGGCGGTGTCGCCGGACGGCAGCCTGGTGGTGTACTCGCGGCCGGTGCAGCCCGGCGGTCCGGAGGCGCTGTACCTGCAGCCGCCCGGCGATGCCGGTGCGCGCCAGCTCACCTTCCCCGGTCCCGGCGCGGGCGACCACGTGCCGGCCTGGTCGCGCGACGGGCGCCGCATCGCCTTCGTGCGCACCGGCGGCGCACGCGGCTGCGTGCTGATGGTGGTGGAGGCCAGCGGCGGCGGCGAACGCGAGATCGGCCCGTGCGAGGGTGGCGACTACGCGCCGTTCGACTGGACCCCGGACGGCCGCGCCCTGGTGATGGGCGGACGATGCCGGCATTCCCACGAGGCGGCGCCGCTGCGCCGGCTGGACCTGGCCAGCGGCCGCTGGGGGCCGCTGCCGTACGCGGCCGACGGCATCGACACCCTGCCGCGCCACTCCCCGGACGGGAAGTGGCTGGGTTTCCTGCGCGGCACTTCGCTGGGCGACCTGTGGCTGATGCCGGCCGGCGGCGGCACGCCGCGCCAGCTGACCCGTCTGCGTGGCGACATCCGCGGCTGGGACTGGCTGCCCGACGGCAGCGGCGTGGTCTTCAGCCTGGTCAAGGAGGAGGCACGCCTGTACCACCTGCGCCTTGCCGACGGCACGATCAGCGAGCTGCCGCCCCTGGCCCGGGGCAACCCCATCCATCCCGACATCGCCGCCACGGCCTGGTCGATGGCCTTCGAGATCGACCGGTTCCGCAGCGGCATGTACCGCTTCGACCTCGAGCGCGCGGGCTGGGATGTGCCCGCCGAGCCGGTGTTCGCCTCCAGCGGCGTGGACCTGCTGCCGACCATATCCCCGGACGGCAGCAGGCTGGCCTTCGTGTCCGACCGCAGCCTGTCGGCGCAGCTGTGGATCGGCGAGGTCGCCCATCCGCAGACCCTGCGCGCCGTGCCCGGCATCGTGCCGGTACCGCGCCACGCGCCGGTCTGGTCGCCGGACGGGCGCCGGCTGCTGATGGTCGGCGCGACCGGCCGTGGTGGCGACCGCCTGTACGAGGTCGAGGTCGGCTTTGACACGGTGCGCGTGCTGCCGGTGCCGGGCGTGCCGGTGTTCGCCGCGTACACCGGCGAGGCGGACCAGCTGCTGGTCGGGGTGGACGGCGGGGCCGGGCGCATGCGCCTGGTGCGCTACCGCCTGCCCGAGTGGCGCGAGCTGGCCAGCCTCGACGACGTGGCGGTGGCCCGCTACGACCACCACGTCGACCGGGTCTGCTTCACCCGGCCGGCACGGCCGGGCCTGTGGTGCGCGGACGGCGCGCTGCGCAGGGTGGAGCAGATCAGCCGCGTCTTCCCGGACCCGGAGCGGTACCGCGAGTGGACCATCGCCGGCGGTCGCATCCTCACCACCCTCCCGGACGGCGACTGCGCCACGGCCTGGAGCGAACTGGCCGGCGACGGCCTGCGTCCGCTGCGCTGCCTGTCGCGCGAGCACATGGTGGTGGCCGGCTCCACCAGCGCCGACGATGCCGCGGCCACGGTGTACCTGTCGCTGCCGCTGGAGCAGGACGTGGACATCGGCTGGGCGCCGCTGGCGGCCCTGGCCCCGGCCGCGGCAAGTGATTGATCCGCAAGCCGAGCCGCGCTTCCGGACAAATTTCGGAAAGAATTCGGCGCCTTTTCCTGCAACGCGCGCGCCGGCCCGGCAAACAGGAGGCCACGTTTCCGTGAGGAGAGTGGCCCATGAGGATCAGCACGCTGTGGGGCGACCGTGGCCAGGCGCAGGAGCTGCACTGGCCGCACGGTTGGCATGAACGTCCGACCCTGGCCGGACTGGCGCGCGGCGCCGCCCTGGAGGTGGCGGCACCGGCGGCCAGCATCTGGCTGGTGGTGCGCGGCAACGCCGAGGTCGAGGCCCGCGAAGGCCGCTTCGGACTGCAGGCCGGGCAGTGGCTGTACCTGGAGCGCGCGTCCCTGCCGACGGTGCGTGCCGGCGGCCGCGCCCTGGTGCTGGGCCTGGTCCTGTCGGCCGGGCTGCAGGCCCAGCTGCAGCAGTCGGCGTACACGCCCATGTTCCCGGGGAGCGGCACCGCACCGGTGGCGGCGCGGCGCGCCCTGCTGTCGCTGTGGCGGCAGCTGGCGCGGGAGGACCTGCATCCGGCCGACGCCGGCCGCCTGCTCGCGCGCGCGCTGCGCCAGCTGGCCGAGCTGCAGGAGGACTGCGGCGCGCTGGTGGACCGCTGCCCGGGCCGGTCGCTGCACCGTCGCCGCCAGGTGTTCGCGCGCATGCAGCGCGCCATGCAGTACCTGGAAGGGCACACCGACCGCGCGGTCCGCACCACCGAACTGGCGGCGCTGACCAGCATGTCGGTCTGGTACTTCATCAAGACCTTCCGCGCGGTCTACGGCGAAGCGCCGCAGACGGTGTCGGCGCGGCTGCGCCTGGCGCGCTCGGCGCGGCTGCTGCTGGAGGGGCGCATGGCCATCAGCGAGGTCGGCGCGGCCTGCGGCTTCGAGAACAACTGCAGTTTCTCGCGCGCGTTCCGCGCGCAGTTCGGGGTGCCGCCCTCGGTCTATCGCCTTCGGGGGGGAGCCGCGCCAGATGCGGCAAGCACACCGGACATGCAGGGCCAAGCGGGCTGAGGCCACGGCTTCTAACGTCTCCGGTGCTGTTTGCACATCCATCGCACCGGAGAGGAGCACCATGAAGCCGTACCAACACCGCGCCGCGTCCAGGCTGGCGGCGCTTCCGCTGGGCATCGCCTGCGTCCTGGCCATGGGCACCACCATGGCGCAGGAAGCGCCCGCCGACGACGCCCAGACCCTGGACCGCATCAACGTCACCGGTTCGCGCCTCAAGCGCGCCGACCTGGAGGGCGCCGTGCCGCTGACGGTGATCGACCGCGCCGCGATCGACGCCAGCGGCGACATCTCCGTCGCCGACGTGCTGCGCGACACCACCTTCGCCTCGTTCGGCAACTTCCGGCCGCATTCGGGCAGCACCGCGCAGTCGGTGGCCGACGTCAACCTGCGCGGCATCGGCTCGGAGCGCACCCTGGTGCTGGTCAACGGTCGCCGCGCGCCGTACGCGCCCTCCACCGGCCTGGCCGCGGACCTGAACACCATCCCGATGGCGGCGGTGGAGCGCATCGAGATCCTGTCCGACGGCGCCTCGGCGCTGTACGGATCGGATGCCATCGGCGGCGTGGTCAACGTCATCCTGCGCAGGGACTTCGACGGTGCCGAGGTGCGCTTCGGCAAGGGCACGACCGCGGTCAAGGGCGGCGACACCGAGGAGGCCTCGCTGGTCCTGGGCGCCTCGTCCGAGCGGGGCTCCATGCTGCTGGGCGCCTCCTACAACGCCCGCGAGATCCTGTTCACCCGCGACCAGCACGGCGGCACCCCGCGCGGCGCCTCGCCCTATGGCAACAACTATTACCTGGAAAGCGACACCGAGCCGGGCACCGAGGGCGAGTACGGCGGCGCCCTGCCGGGCTACGCATGCAACGACATCAACTTCTGGATGAACGACGACACCTGCGCCTACGACTACAACGCGGTGCAGGCCGACGACGCATCCATCCGGAACCGCGCGGTGTTCGCCCGCGGCAGCTACGAGGCCGCCGAGGACTGGACCCTGTACACCGCCATCAGCTACAGCCACTCCAGCAGCTTCGGCCGCTACGCGCCGACCCCGGGCGTGCTGTACGTGGAGGAGGGCACGCCCAACGACCCGGTCAAGGGCGACGGCCTGGGCGCCTTCATCTACCACCGTTTCGCCGCCGCCGGCCCGCGCGACGGCTACGTGGACAACCGCGTGCTCGACGTCAACGTCGGCGCCACCTGGCGCGCCAGCGACCGGCTGGAGGTGGACCTCGGCATGCGCCGCAGCAACGCCCGCTTCAACGAGGTCGGCACCGGCTACATCGTCACCCCGCTGGCCGAGGCCGCTGCGGCGGACGGCCGCTACAACCTGGCCGACCCGTTCGCCGACCTGGATGTGGTCAAGGGCTTCACCACCAACACCACCCGCACCGGCCGCTTCGACGTCAGCGAGGTGTACGCCAATGCCACGCTCGACCTGTTCGACATGGCCCGCGGCATCTCTGCCATCGCCTTCGGCGCCGAGTACCGCGAGGAGGACTACGCCGACCTGTTCGACTCGCTGCAGGAGGCCGGCGTGGTGGCCGGCTCGGCCGGCAACTCCGCGGCCGGGCGCCGCGACGTGCAGGCGGCCTATGCCGAGTGGCTGTTCCCGATGGCCGACGGCTTCGACTTCACCCTGGCCGCGCGCTACGACCGCTACAGCGACTACGGCAGCGACGTCTCGCCCAAGGTCTCGCTGCGCTGGCAGCCGCTGGCCAACCTGACCGTGCGCGCCTCGGCCGGCGAGGGTTTCCGCGCCCCGGGCCTGCCATACATCCACTCCAAGCGCGCCTTCTCGGCCGAGCAGGTGGCCGACTACCGCACCTGCCTGGCGGTGGGCTATTCCCCGGCCGACTGCGGCGGCGACGCCAACAACGACGGCATCGCCGACGGCCCGGAGAACGCGGACAAGGTCTCCTACCAGGTGGACACCTACACCGCCGGCAATCCGGACCTGAAGTCCGAGCACTCGCGCCAGTACAGCCTGGGCCTGGCCTGGGACGCCACCGACTGGCTGAACTTCACCCTGGACTACTACCGCATCCGCATCCGCGACCGCATCCGCCAGATCGAGTTCTCCGAGCTGGTGAACTTCGACAACAACGGCGTCCCGCTGCCGCAGGGTACTTCGCTGACGCGCCGCGCCAACGGCTCCATCGCCGAGATCGTCTCCGCCTTCGCCAACGAGGGCGAGCTGGACACCAGCGGCCTGGACCTGAACATGCGCATGCGCTTCTCCACCGGCATGGGCCGCTTCGACCACTGGCTGCAGGTGGCGCAGATCCTGGAGTACAGGGTCACCGACGGCGACACGGTGAAGGACCGCCTCGGCTGGATCACCCAGCCGGAGCTGCGCGCCAGCCTGCGCAACACCTGGTCGCGTGACGCCTTCAGCGTCAGCTGGAACGTCAACCTGATCGGCCCGCAGCAGAACCCGATGACCCGGCCGGTGTACGGCTTCATCGCCGGCGGCGAAGGCGAGCGGATCGGCTCGTTCGTCACGCACGACCTGGCCGCCAGCTGGAAGGCGCTCTGGCAGGGCACCATCACCCTCGGCGTGACCAACGCCGGCGACCGCTACCCGGAGAAGATCCCGTACGACAACCGGCCGTGGAACTTCCGTCTGTACGACGGCTACGGACGCACGGTGTACCTGCGCTACGCGCAGGGTTTCTGAGCCCGGGCACGCGGGAAGACGGAGGGGGAGGCCGCCGGCCTCCCCCTTTTCCTTGCCGGGCGGGCGTCGGGGCGGCCCCGCTGGCGCGCGCGGCCGTGCGCTGGCACCGTGTTCACGGCCCGGCGCGGATGATCCGGGCCTTGCCCGCCCTTCGGGGCCCAGGAGGACGCGTCATGGCCCGTACCCGCTCCCTGTTCCGCCATGCAGGCCTGGCCCTGCTGGCCCTGGCCACGCTGCTGCTGGCGGCCTGCGCCAGCGGCCCGCGCATCAGCGCCGAGGCCGACCCGACGGCCGACTTCGGCCGCTACCGCAGCTTCGCCTTCTACTCGCCGCTGGCGATCGAGGCGCACGGTTACTCGACTCCGACCAGCAACCGCATCCGCCAGGCCGCCCGGGCACAGATGGAGGCGCGCGGCTACGTCTACGACGAGCGCGAGCCGGACCTGTGGGTGAACCTCAACGCCTACCTGCAGGAGCGCACCGACGTCACCACCATGCCCGAGGTGGACTACACGTACTACTACAGCTACCGGGCGCGGGCCTACGTGGCGGTGCCGTACTGGCGCGAGCGCACCGACGTGCGCCGCTACACCGAAGGCACGCTCAACGTGGACCTGGTCGACGCGCGCGAGAACCGGCTGGTGTGGACCGGCGTGGCGGTCGGCCATGCCCGCCGCGGTTCCACGCCGGAGGAGCGCGGCGCCAGGATCGATGCGGCGATGGCCGACATCTTCGCCCGCTATCCGTACCGCGCCGCGCCGGCGCGGTAGGGCCGCGGGCATCGCAGGGACGGCGGGTGTGCGAAGCCGTGCCGGGTATCCCCGGCACGGCCCTGGCGCCGGTTCAGTCGACCAGGGTGGCCTGGTCGAGCATGGCGCTGGCCTGGTCGCGCCACTCGGCCAGGCGCGGCAGCACGCCGGTGCGCGCCAGGTAGTCCTCGTCCGGCTCCTCGCCGCCGGCCAGGGCCATGGCCACGTGCACCGCGCCGGTGACCCAGAAGCTGCGCGTGCTGGAACGGGCGGGCGTGCGGTGGAAGGCCACCGCCTCGATGATCGGCATGGGCAGGCCCCACAGGCCCAGCAGGTAGGCGCCGGCCTCGGCGTGGCCGGGGCGCTCGTCGCCGTCGGCGCGCGGGTGGCGCTCGTCGCGCACGCCCGGCAGCAGCAGGCCGATGTCGGCCAGCAGCGCGGCGGTGGCGCCCAGCTCGGAGCAGGATTCGGGCAGCATGCGCTTGGCCAGCTTCGAGGCCAGCAGCGCGCGCTGCTGCAGCTGCGCGCGGTCCACGGTGCTGGCGCCCGGCAGGGAGAACACCTCGCAGGCCAGGACCAGGTCGCGCAGGGTGGCGATGCCCAGGCGGGTCACCGCGGTGCGCAGGTCGGTGATGGTGCGGCCGCTGGAGAAGTAGGCCGAGTTGCACAGCTGCAGCACCTTGGCGGCGATGGCCGGGTCGGCGGCCACCAGGCGGGCGATGTCGGCCGCGCTGGTCGCGTCGTCGGCTTCCAGGGCGCTCATCAGGCGCAGGTACAGCTGCGGCGGCGGCGGCAGCTGCTCGACGCGGCCGATGCGCTGGCCCAGCGCCGGGTTGTCCAGCAGCTCGCGCAGTTCCTCCAGGCTGCCGACCGCCTCCAGCACCACCTCCGGGGCCAGCGGCGCGGGCAGGAAGCGGTGCGCCAGGCCGATGATCCGGGCCGAGGGGATGCCGCGGCTCTCGATCACGGCGATGCGGGAGGCCTCCGGGCGGAGGGTGCGGATCTGGCCCAGCAGGGTGGCCGGCGGCAGGTCGGACAGGGTGGGGGCGGAGAGCACCACGTCCAGCGGACCGGCGGCGGCGCGGACCATGGCGGCGCTGGCATCGGGGCAGACCTCGACCTGCCAGTCCGGCCCCATGTCCGAGACCAGCTCGATCAGGTCGGTCGGGAAAGCGGCCTCGTCGCCGACGAACAGGATGCGCACGAACACCTCCGGAGGAAGGAAACGGACGCGCGGCCCCGGCCGCGGTCCGGCACAGTCGCTATCGGTAGCCGCCGTGGAAAGTTGAGCACATCCGCGCCGCGCCGGTGCAGGCGTTTGCGGAACTGTGCGCCAGTTCCGGCACGGAACCGGGCGGCGCGCACGCCGCCCGGCGGAAGCGGATCAGGCCTTGGCGGCGGCGCGCTCGATGGCCTCGCGCAGCAGCTGGCGCGCCTCCTCGGCGCCACCCCAGCCCTGGATCTTGACCCACTTGCCCTTCTCCAGGTCCTTGTAGTGCTCGAAGAAGTGGCCGATGCGCTCCAGCCAGTGCTGGGACACCTTGGAAATGTCGTCCACGTGGGCGTAGCCTGCGAAGATCTTCGGCACCGGCACGGCCAGGATCTTCTCGTCGCTGCCGGCCTCGTCGGTCATGCGCAGCACGCCGACCGGGCGGCAGCGCACCACCGAGCCCGGGACCAGCGGCAGCGGCAGCACCACCAGCACGTCGGCCGGGTCGCCGTCGCCGCACAGGGTGTTGGGCACGTAGCCGTAGTTGCACGGATAGCGCATGGGCGTGGACAGGATGCGGTCGACGAAGATCGCGCCGCTTTCCTTGTCCACCTCGTACTTGACCGGCTCCGAGTCCTTCGGGATCTCGATGATGACGTTGATTTCCTCGGGCGGGTTGCGCCCGGAAGTGACCTGGTCGAGGCCCATGTGGTGCTCCGTTGCAAGTGCGTGAACAAGGCCGGTCATTTTACGCCGACGGCTGCTGCGGCGCACAAACCCGCCTGGCCGGCGCTGTGGCTGCGGCCAGGCCCGGCGATCGGGACGAGGGGTGTTAGCGCTACCTTGCCGGCGGCGGGCATGCGGCAGCGCGCGCGGCTTCGGCGGACGGACCGCGGAAGCCGGCAAAACGAAGCCCCGGCCGGGCGGGCCGGGGCTGCGCGGCACCCGGGGGTGCGGTTACAGCAGCGGCACCAGCAGCAGGGCGACGATGTTGATGATCTTGATCAGCGGGTTGATCGCCGGGCCCGCGGTGTCCTTGTAGGGGTCGCCGACGGTGTCGCCGGTGACCGAGGCCTTGTGCGCCTCCGAGCCCTTGCCGCCGAAGTTGCCGTCCTCGATGTACTTCTTGGCATTGTCCCAGGCACCGCCGCCGGTGGTCATCGAGATCGCCACGAACAGGCCGGTGACGATGGTGCCGATCAGCAGGCCGCCCAGCGCCTCCGGCCCGAGCAGCAGGCCGACGATGATCGGCACGACGACCGGCAGCAGCGAGGGCACGATCATTTCCTTGATCGCGGACCTGGTCAGCATGTCCACGGCGCGGTCGTACTGCGGCTTGGCCTCGCCGGTCATGATGCCGGCGATCTCGCGGAACTGGCGGCGCACCTCCTCCACCACGCTGCCGGCGGCGCGGCCCACGGCCTCCATTGCCATCGCGCCGAACAGGTACGGGATCAGGCCGCCGATCAGCAGGCCGATGATCACGCGGTGGTCGGAAAGGTCGAACGCGAACTCGACGCCCGGCCTGGCCGCCTCGAGGTTGTGGGTGTAGTCGGCGAACAGCACCAGTGCGGCCAGCGCCGCCGAACCGATGGCATAGCCCTTGGTCACCGCCTTGGTGGTGTTGCCCACCGCGTCCAGCGGATCGGTCACCGCGCGCACCTCCGGCGGCAGCTCGCTCATCTCGGCGATGCCGCCGGCGTTGTCGGTGATCGGGCCGTAGGCGTCCAGCGCCACCACCATGCCGGCCATGGACAGCATGGCCGTGGCAGCGATGGCGATGCCGTACAGGCCGCCGAGCGTGTGCGCGCCCCAGATGGCCAGGCACACCGCCACCACCGGCATGGCCGTGGATTTCATCGACACGCCCAGGCCGGCGATGATGTTGGTGCCGTGGCCGGTGGTGGAGGCCTGCGCCACGTGCCGCACCGGGCCGTACTGGGTGCCGGTGTAGTACTCGGTAATCCACACGATCAGGCCGGTGAGCACCAGGCCGATCAGGGCGCAGCCGTACAGCGCCGGGGCGCTGTACCGGCCGTCACCCATCAGCGCGGTGGTGATCGGCCAGAAGGCGATGGCGGCCAGCACGCCGGAGACGATCACGCCCTTGTACAGGGCGCCCATGATCGAGCCGCCGTCCTTCGCCCGGACGAAGAAGGCGCCGATGATCGACGCCACGATCGAGGCACCGCCCAGCACCAGCGGATACAGCACCGCGTTGGCACCGACCTCGGCGGCCATCAGCCCGCCCAGCAGCATGGTGGCGATCACCGTGACCGCGTAGGTCTCGAACAGGTCGGCGGCCATGCCCGCGCAGTCGCCGACGTTGTCGCCGACGTTGTCGGCGATCACTGCCGGGTTGCGCGGGTCGTCCTCGGGGATGCCCGCCTCGACCTTGCCCACCAGGTCCGCGCCCACGTCCGCGCCCTTGGTGAAGATGCCACCGCCCAGGCGCGCGAAGATGGAGATCAGCGAGGAGCCGAAGGCCAGGCCCACCAGCGCGTGCAGCGCGGCGGCCTGGTCCAGGCCCAGCCGGCCCAGCACCCAGTAGTAGCCGCCCACGCCCAGCAGGCCCAGGCCGACCACCAGCATCCCGGTGATGGCGCCGCCGCGGAAGGCCACGTCCATGGCCGGGCGCAGGCCCTGGCGCGCGGCCTCGGCGGTGCGCACGTTGGCGCGCACGGACACGTTCATGCCGATGTAGCCGGCCGCGCCGGACAGCAGTGCGCCCACCGCGAAGCCGATGGCGGTGAACCAGCCCAGGAACAGGCCCACCAGCACGAACAGGACCGCGCCGGCGATGGCGATGGTCAGGTACTGGCGGTTGAGGTAGGCGCGCGCGCCTTCCTGGATCGCGGCGGCGATCTGCTGCATGCGCTCGTTGCCCGAGGGCTGCGCCAGGATCCAGCGCGCGGACACCAGGCCGTAGAGGATGGCGAGGACGGCACAGGCCAAGGCCAGCGCCAAACCGTGTTGTTCCAGCATGACCCCTCCCAAGGTTGATGGACACCCGCCCAGCGATGGACGAAGCGGAGGAGACACGCCGGGGGTGAGCCTGGAACCACTGGAACGACCCGGACAAGGCGCGTCTTCCGTGTTCGACATCCCTGGAGCTTGCCCCGAGTATGAGCCTTGCGGCGGGTGCAAGGCCACAAGCCGTTCATGCGGGCGGTGCCAACCTTGTGCCACCCCACACCCGGAGGCGCGATGTCCCGCAACCGCAAGTCCCCGCCCCGGGCCGGCGCCCGCGAACAGGCCGCGATCTTCCGCCAGGCCCTGCTGCTGGCCTTCCTCGCCGCCCTGGCGGCGGCGGTCCTGCCGCTGCGCGCGCAGGAGCCCGGACCCGAGATCCAGCGCCCGCCGGGCTCGCCGCAGGCGGTGGGCGCGGTGCATACCGTGCGCCAGATCCCGGAGGCCTGCACCCGCCTGGAGGGCGTGTTCACCGGCCAGGCGGAGGCGCCCTACCGGCTGCGCAGCGTGGCCACGGCCCCCCAGTGCCGGCCGCGGGCCCGGTACGTGGACGCGACGGTGGCCCGACCTTCGGCCCGGGGCAGCTGGATCCTCAACGACCTGATCCGCATTCCCCGGGCCGGCTGCCCGGGGCACGAGGCGGTGGTGAAGGTCTGGCGCAAGCCGGCCGGACAGGCACCGGCGCGCGACGGCCAGGGCCGGGCGCGGGTGTACCTGGAGGAGGGGCGGCGGCAGGCCGGGAGCGGGCGGTTGCCGGCGCTGCCGCAGTTCAGTGCGCAGCTGGAGCTGGCCGGTGCCGGCTGCTGAGGCGGCTCAATCCGCCGGCAGTGCGTCGGCGTCCACCGGCGTGCCCTGGTGGTAGAACAGCCGCCACTGCCCGTCCGCGCCGCGGTGCCACAGCGAGCTGCGCAGCGCGCCGCGGCGGCGGCGCCCGTCCGCGTCCACCTCGAACGAGTGGTAGTGCAGCAGGGCCCAGTCCGGCGCCAGGGCCCGGGCGCGGTAGCCGCCGGCGCGGATCCCGTCGCGGGGCGGGCCGCCGGCGAGGAAGGCGAGCACGGTGGCCCGGTCGTAGCGCTTGCCCGACCGGCCCACCTCGTGGAAGTCCGGATGCAGCAGCTGCTCCAGCCGCGCCGGGGTGCAGGCGCGGCCGGGGTGGTGCAGCTCCGCCTCCAGCGCGGCCAGCAAGGCGGTCAGCCCGTCGCCGGCCATGCTGCTTCTCAGCCCTCCCAGGCCGGCAGCTTCTTCTTCACCGGCACGTTCTTCAGGCTCACGTACCTGGGCAGGCCGTCGCGGTCCCAGGCCAGCGGGGCCTCGCCGCGCACCAGCGGCGCCAGGTACTCGCGCGCCCTGGCGGTGATGCCGTAGCCGTCCTTGCGGATGAAGGAGGCCGGCATCTTCTTCTCGTGGTTGGCCACCTTGTGCAGCGGCGCCGGCACGATCTTCCAGCGGTACGGCGAGGACGAGGTGCGCTGGATCACCGGCATCACCGCGTTCATGCCCTTGAGCGCGTACTGCACCGCGGCCTTGCCCACCGCCTGGGCCTGCTCCCAGTCGGTCTTGGAGGCCACGTGGCGGGCCGAACGCTGCAGGTAGTCCGGCAGGGTCCAGTGCACCTTGTAGCCCAGGCCGTCCTTGACCCGGCCGGCCAGGTACGAGGCCACGCCGCCCAGCTGGGTGTGGCCGAAGGCGTCCTTGCCGCCGCCGGCGTCGGCGACGAACTTGCCGTCCTTGTCGCGGATGCCCTCGCTGGCCACCACCACGCACCAGCCGACCTTCTTCACCACCTTGTCCACCTGGGCCAGGAATTCGGCCTCGTCGTACGGGCGCTCCGGGAACAGGATGATCTGCGGGGCGTCGTCCGGCGACTGCCCGGCCAGACCGGCGGCGGCGGCCAGCCAGCCGGCGTGGCGGCCCATGGCCTCGTAGATGAACACGCGGGTCGAGGTCTCGGCCATGGCCTGCACGTCCAGCGCGGCCTCGCGCACGGACACGGCGGTGTACTTGGCGGCCGAGCCGAAGCCCGGGCAGGTGTCGGTCACCGCCAGGTCGTTGTCGATGGTCTTGGGCACGCCGATGCAGGTCAGCGGGTAGCCGAACTCCCTGGCCAGCTGCGACACCTTCCAGGCGGTGTCGGCCGAGTCGTTGCCGCCGTTGTAGAGGAAGTAGCGCACGTCGTGGGCCTGCAGCACCTGCAGCAGGCGCTCGTACTTGGCACGGTCCTGCTCCAGGGACTTGAGCTTGTAACGGCAGGAACCGAAGGCGCCGCCCGGGGTCTGGGCCAGGCCGGCGATCGCCGCCGCCGACTCCTTGCTGGTGTCGATCAGGTCCTCGCGCAGCGCGCCCAGGATGCCGTTGCGGGCGGCCAGCACCTTGATCCTGCGCGCGCGCGCTTCGGCGATCACGCCGGCCGCGGTGGCGTTGATGACGGCGGTGACGCCGCCGGACTGGGCATACAGCAGGGTGCCTTGGGCCATGGAACCGGTCTCCTCGGGGACTGGGCAGTTTTTGGGACAGCGCCGCCGGATGGGTTAAGCTGCGCCGCATTGATGCGGTGCCGTACGGCGGGGAGGGAAGTCTAGCGTCCCCGGCCGCAATGGAACATTTCTCTAGGAGCAATCGATGCGACTGGTACTTCTGGGCCCGCCCGGTTCGGGCAAGGGAACGCAGGCGGCGCGCCTGAAGGAAAAGCTGGGCGTGCCCCACATCTCCACCGGCGACCTGCTGCGCGCCGAGGTCGCCGCCGGGACCGAGCTGGGCAAGCAGGCCCAGGAGGTCATGGCCCGCGGCGAGCTGGTCTCCGACGACATCCTGCTGGGCATGCTCGAGTCCCGCCTGGGCCGCGACGACGTGGCCGGCGGCTTCATCCTCGACGGCTACCCGCGCAACCTGGCCCAGGCCGACGCCCTGGACGGTCTCCTGGCCAAGATCGGCCAGCCGCTGGACGCGGTGGTGCAGCTGGACGTGGGCACCGACCTGCTGGTCGAGCGCATCGCCGGCCGTGCCCAGGCCGAGGGCCGTGCCGACGACAACCCGGAGGCGGTGCGCAAGCGCCTGCAGGTGTACGAGGAGTCCACCGCGCCGGTGATCGGCTTCTACGAGAAGCGCGGCACGCTGACCCGCATCGACGGCGTGGGCAGCATGGACGAGATCACCGCCCGCATCCTGGCGGCGCTGGGCAAGTAGGCCGCGCCTTCCGCCCCTGCGCGCGCCGCCCGGCGCGCGCGTCCCAGGCCACGGTTGCCCATGAGCAAGATCCACATCCTCGGCATCGCCGGCACCTTCATGGGCGGCGTGGCCGCGCTGGCGCGCGAGATGGGCGTGGCCGTCGAGGGCAGCGACCAGGCGGTCTACCCGCCCATGTCCACCCAGTTGGAGCGGCTGGGCATCGCCCTGCACCCGGGCTACGACCCGGCCCACATCGCCGCCGACTGCGATGAGGTGGTGATCGGCAACGCGCTCTCGCGTGGCAACCCGGCGGTGGAACAGGTGCTGGACGACGGCCGCCGCTACACCTCCGGTGCGCAGTGGCTGGCCGAGCGGGTGCTGCCCGGCCGCACCACCCTGGCGGTGGCCGGCACCCACGGCAAGACCACCACCACCACCCTGCTGGCCTTCCTGCTGCAGGCGGCCGGGCGCGATCCCGGCTTCCTGATCGGCGGCGTGGCCGAGGACTTCGGCGTCTCCGCCCGCCTGGGCGGTGGCGCCGAGTTCGTGGTCGAGGCCGACGAGTACGACACCGCCTTCTTCGACAAGCGCAGCAAGTTCGTCCACTACCGGCCGCTGGTCGCCGTCCTCAACAACCTCGAGTACGACCACGCCGACATCTTCCCGGACCTGGCCGCGATCCAGCGCCAGTTCCACCACCTCGTCCGCACCGTGCCGCGGCGCGGCCGGCTGGTGGCCAACGGCGAGGACGCGCACCTGGCGCAGGTGCTGGCGATGGGCTGCTGGACGCCGGTGGAGACCTTCGGCATCGAGGGCGGCCCGGTGGCCATCCCGCGCGCCGACGGCGGCGCCGGCTTCGACTGGAGCGCGCGTCTGCTGGCCGCCGACGGCAGCACCTTCACCGTGCTGCACCGTGGCCGCGAGGTCGGCACCGCACGCTGGCCGCTGCTGGGCCGGCACAACGTGATGAACGCGCTGGCTGCGCTGGCCGCCGCACATGCGGTGGGCGTGGCGCCGGAGCAGGTGCTGCCGGCGCTGGCCGGCTTCCGCAGCGTCAAGCGCCGCCTGGAGGTGGTGGCGCGGGCCGGCGGCGTGACCGTGTACGACGACTTCGCCCACCATCCCACCGCCATCCGCACCACCCTGGAGGGCCTGCGTGCCCGGGTGGGCGGGGCGCGCATCGTGGTGGCGCTGGAGCCGCGCAGCAATTCCATGCGCCTGGGCGCGCACGCCGACGCGCTGGCCCCGTCGCTGGACAGCGCCGACGAGGTGGTGTTCCTGCACCGCCCGGAGCTGCCCTGGGACGCCGGCAGGGTGGTGGCCGCGGTGCGTGGCCAGGCCCGCACCGTGCCGGACACCGACACCCTGCTTGCGGTGCTGCGCGAGCGCGTGCGCGCCGGCGATCACGTGGTGTTCATGTCCAACGGCGGCTTCGACGGCGCGCCGCGCCGCTTCGCCGCCATGCTCGCGGATTGACGCCGCGCCCGCGCCGGCGGGGTTACCCTGCCGCGTGGTTCCTGCCGTTGCCACCGTGACCGACGTCCAGACCCTGCCACTGTTCCCGCTGCATACGGTGCTGCTGCCCGGCGCGCCGCTGGGCCTGCGCGTGTTCGAGCGCCGCTACCTGGACCTGGTGTCCGACTGCTGCCGGCGCGGCACCGGCTTCGGCGTGTGCCTGATCCTGGATGGCGAGGAGACCGGCGCGCCGGCCACCCCGGCCGCCTGGGGCGTGGAGGCGCTGATCGAGGACTTCGGTGCCGACGCTGCCGGCCTGCTGACCCTGCACGTGCGCGGCCGCCGCCGCTTCCACGTGACCGGCACCGGCGTGCGCGACAACGGCCTGCTCGTCGGCCAGGTGGACTGGTGCGACCCGCTGCCACCGGCGCCGGCGCGCCTGCGTCCGGAGCACGCGGTCATGGGCACGCTGCTGGGCGAGCTGCTGGACAAGGTCGGCGGCGAGTACGCCAGCGCCAACCCGCGCCTGCTGGAGGAGGCCGACTGGGTCGGCTGGCGCCTGGCCGAGCTGTTGCCGCTTACCGACGAGCAGCGCCTGGCGCTGCTGCAGGAGGACGATCCGCACCGGCGCCTGGACCGTCTGCTGGGCTGGCTGGACGTGTGAGCGGCGCGTCGGTGCGCAGGCGCAGCACCGGCAGGCCTGTCTCCGGGTGCGCCTGCACCGCGTGCGGCAGGTCGTCCACCGCATCGAGCACGTGCGCCAGCGCCGGGTCGGCGTCGCGCTGCGGGCGCCAGCTGGCGATCAGGTTGAAGCTGACGGTGTAGTGCAGGGTCTGCGCGGTGCCGATCCACAGCGGCACCTGGCCCGGCTCCAGGCGCACCGCGCTGGGCCACAGGCGCAGGGCGTAGCGTCGCCCGGGCACGCTGGATTCGCGGACCATCAGCAGCGCCTCGGTACGTGCCTCCAGGGTCGCCGGCAGCACCGGCACCTGCTCCGGTGTGGCGTCGGTGTCCAGCAGGTTCAGCGCCTGCTCCCAGCGCGCCTGCGGCTGCACCCGCCAGCCCTGCGCCTCCAGGCGCTGCCGCAACGGCGCCAGCGGCCCGGCCACCTGCACGTCCAGCGGCCAGCGCAGCTCGTCGTCGAACTCGGCGCGCCGCGCCGGCTGCCGCCGCCAGCCGCCGTCCCACCACCCGTCCATGTCCTGCGCCACGGGCGGCGGGGGCGGGGGCTCGAACTTGGCCAGCTTGGCCTCAATGTGGCGCGGCGCGTACCACAGCGCGGCCACCGCGAACACGCCGTAGAACAGCGCCGCCACCGGCTTGACCCAGAACGAGCGGTTGAAGCGGCGCCGGTAGGCGATGCCCAGCACCAGCAGCCAGACGATGCCCAGCAGCATCCCGCCGACCACGTCGCTGAGCCAGTGCGCGCCCAGGTACAGGCGGGCGAAGCCGATCAGCGTCACCACCACGCCCGAGACCAGGTAGGGCCAGACCCGGTCGCGCCCGGGCAGCTCGCGCGCGACCAGCACGGCGAAGAAGCCGAAGGCGATGGTGGTCATGGTCACGGCGATGGAAGGGAAGCCGAAGCCGCTGCTGGCGCCCGGCGGCCGCACCACCTCCACGGTGGTGCCCAGCAGCCAGGTCAGGGCCAGGCCGAAGGCCAGCGCCGCCAGCCAGTGTGCGGCGGCCATCCAGCGCTGCCGCCAGATGAAGTAGCCCAACACCGCCGCGCAGGCCGGGGCCAGCACCGGCCAGTCGCCCAGCGAGGCCAGCGCCGCCAGCGGGTAGTCGGCCAGCGGGTTGCGCAGCCCCAGCATCAGCTGGTGCACCGCCAGGTCGATGCCCAGCGGCTCGCCGTGGCCGACCACGGTCAGCAGCAGGGCGAACCAGGCCCAGCCGATGCCCAGCAGCAGCAGGGCCAGCAGCGCCAGCGACACCGATTCGCGGTGCCCGGGATCGAACAGGGCGATCGAGTAGCGGCCCAGCACCGGGTGCCGGTGCGACCAGTCCAGCACGCGTGCCAGCAGGGCGTCGGCGTGCGCGGCGAACCAGCCGTAGGTGTAGACCACCACCGCCCAGGCCAGGGCCAGCGCCACCAGCAGCAGGGCCAGCACCGTCACCAGGTGCCCGGCCACCGCCGCCACCGCGTCATAGGCATGGCCCAGCACCCAGCCGGGGGCCAGGAACAGCACGCCCCAGGACAGGCAGGCCAGGCCGCTGGCGAAGGCGTAGCGCCGCAGCGGCATCCCGGACATGCCGGCGATGGCCGGCACGAACGGGCGCACCGCGCCGACGTAGCGGGCGATGAGGATGCTCTTGAAGGCGTTGCGGCGGAACAGCGTGTAGCCGCGGTCCAGCAGCTGCGGGTAGCGGCTGAACGGCCACACCCCGCGCAGGCGCTCGCCCCAGCGCCGGCCGATCCAGTAGCTCAGGCCGTCGCCGGCGAAGGCGCCCAGGGTGGCGCAGGCGACCGCGTAGGGCCCGGAGATCTCGCCCAGGCCGATCAGCACGCCGACGGCGAACAGCAGGGGCAGGGCCGGCACCACCGCGCCGACGATGACCAGGGCGTCGCAGAAGGCGATCGCCAGGATCGCCAGACCGGCGAGGACGGGGTGGTTGCCGATCCACGCCAGCGTGGCGTCCATCCAGGAGTTCATGGCCGGCGATTATAGGGGCCGCTTCCCGACGCCCGGCTTAAGCGGCGCCGGGCCCGGCGCCGGCCGCGGCCGGATCGGCGACAATGCGCTCCCCCCTTCGAGGAGTGCGAGTCCATGGGCTCCCTGGCCGGCAAGACCCTGTTCATCACCGGCGCCTCGCGCGGCATCGGCCGCGCGATCGCCCTGCGCGCGGCGCGCGACGGCGCCAACGTCGCCATCGCCGCCAAGTCTTCGGTGCCCAACCCCAAGCTGCCGGGCACCATCCACAGCGTCGCCGCCGAGGTCGAGGCCGCCGGCGGCCGCGCCCTGCCGATCAAGTGCGACATCCGCGAGGAGGAGCAGGTCCACGCCGCGGTGGCGGCCACGGTGGAGGCCTTCGGCGGCATCGACATCCTGGTCAACAACGCCAGCGCGATCTGGCTGCGTGGCACCCTGGACACGCCGATGAAGCGCTTCGACCTGATGCAGCAGGTCAACGCCCGCGGCAGTTTCCTGTGCGCGCAGGCCTGCCTGCCGCACCTGCTCAAGGCCCCGAACCCGCACATCCTGACCCTGGCCCCGCCCCCGAACCTGGACCCGAAGTGGTGGGGGCCGCACACCGGCTACACCCTGGCCAAGATGGGCATGAGCTTCGTCACCCTGGGGCTGGCCGCCGAGTTTGGCCCGCAGGGCGTGGCGGTCAACGCGCTGTGGCCGCGCACGGTGATCGCCACCGACGCGCTGAACATGATTCCGGGCGTGGAGGTGGCGCGCTGCCGCAAGCCGGAGATCATGGCCGACGCCGCCCACGCCATCCTGGTGCGCCAGGCCGCCGGCTTCAGCGGCCACTTCCTCATCGACGAGGACGTGCTGCGGCAGGCGGGCGTGGCCGACTTCTCCGGCTACGCGGTGGACCCCTCGCAGGCGCTGCTGCCGGACCTGTTCCTGGACTGAGGGCGGCACGCAGCGTGCCGGCCGCGCGCCTGCCGGGGCCGCGGCCGGCTCCTACAATGGCCGCCCGTTCCACGGAGGTCGAACATGAAGTACCTGCACGCGATGCTGCGCGTCCATGACCTGGACAGGACCAGCGAGTTCTTCACCAAGGGCCTGGGCCTGGTCCAGACCCGGCGCATGGACAACGAGGCCGGGCGCTACACCCTGGTCTACTTCGCCGCGCCGGAGAACCCGGAGGTGGAGGTGGAGCTGACCTACAACTGGCCGCCGGAGGACGGCTCGGCGCCGGAGGACTACGGCAGCGCGCGCAACTTCGGCCACCTGGCCTTCGAGGTGGACGACATCTACGCCATCTGCGCGCACCTGCAGTCCATGGGCGTGACCATCAACCGCCCGCCGCGTGACGGCCGCATGGCCTTCGTCCGCACCCCGGACCTGATCTCGATCGAGCTGCTGCAGAAGGGCGAGCCCCTGCCGCCGGCCGAGCCCTGGGCCTCCATGCCCAACACCGGCACCTGGTGAGCCCCGCCGCAGCGCGGCCCCGGCCGCGCCGCAGGCCGCTCAGCCGGCCAGCGCCTGCTCCAGGTCGGCGACCAGGTCGTCGGCGTGCTCCAGACCCACCGACAGGCGCAGCAGGCCGCCGGGCGTGGGCGAGCCGGGACCCTCGATCGAGGCACGGTGCTCGACCAGCGACTCGGTCGAGCCCAGCGAGGTGGCGTTGGTGAACAGGCGCAGCCGCGCGGCCACCGCCAGCGCCGCCTCGCGCCCGCCGGCGACCTCGAACGAGAGCATCCCGCCGAAACCGCGCATCTGCGCCGCCGCCAGCGCGTGCTGCGGGTGCGAGGGCAGGCCGGGATAGTGCACCGCCGCCACCTTCGGGTGCGCGGCCAGGAACTCCGCCACGCGGCGCGCGTTGCGGCAGTGCCAGTCCATGCGCGCCGCCAGGGTGCGCACCCCGCGCAGGACCATCCATGCCGCGAACGGCGAGGCGGTGGCCCCGCCCAGCAGGCGCAGGCGGTGGCAGGCGGCGGCGTGTCCGCCGTCCTCGGCGAAGCACAGCACCCCGCCCATCACGTCGCCATGGCCGCCCAGGTACTTGGTGGCCGAGTGCAGGACGATGTCCGCGCCCAGCGCCAGCGGCTGCTGGATCACCGGCGGGGCGAAGGTGCCGTCCACCAGCAGGCGCGCGCCGGCCCCGTGGGCGATGGCCGCCAGCGCGGCGATGTCGCACACCTTCAGGCGCGGGTTGGACGGGGTCTCGGCCCACAGCAGCGCGGTATTGGGGCGCAGCGCGGCGCGCACCGCGTCCAGGTCGGTGAAGTCCACGATGCTGCACTCCAGCCCCCAGCGCGGGAACTGCTCGGCCGCCAGGGTGCGGAAGGAGAAGTAGCTGTCGTCGCACAGCAGCACGTGGCTGCCCGGCGGCAGGGCCTGCAGCGCGGTGGCGCCGGCGGCCATGCCGGTGGGAAACAGCAGGGCGCGCCGTGCACCCTCCAGCGCGGCCAGCACCTGCTCGGTCTCCAGCTGGGTCGGGTTGTCGTAGCGCTGGTACAGGAAGCCGTGCGGCAGCCGGCCGTCGGGCGTGTGCTCGAAGGTGGTGGCCAGCTGCAGCGGCGGGGCCAGCGCGCCGCTGGCCGGGTCGGGGCGGCTGCCGGCGCGGGCGGCGAGGGTTTCGATGCGGGACATGGCGGTCGGTCGTTGGGAGCGGAGGCGCCGCTGCGCGGCAGCCCGATGATACGCGAGCCCGGCACCGGTCCGGCGACGGCGTGGCGGCATCGCCGAACGAGGCGGATAATGGCCCACCGGCCCCGTGCCGGCCTTCTTCCACGGATATTCCACTGCCATGAACGCCACGACGCCGGCTGCCGGCGACACCGCCTCCCTGATCGACCTTGGCCACCGCTATTTCCTGCCCGTGTACCGGCAGCGCGAGCTGGTGCTGGAGCGAGGCCAGGGCGCGCGACTGTGGGACAGCGAGGGCCGCGAGTACGTGGACTTCGCCGCCGGCATCGCCGTGTGCGGCCTCGGCCACAACGACCCGGACCTGCATGCGGCCCTGGTCGAGCAGGCAGGCAAGCTCTGGCACACCAGCAACATCTTCTTCAGCGAGCCGCCGCTGCGCCTGGCCGCGGAGCTGGTCGGCGCCAGCCGCTTCGCCGAGCGCGTGTTCTTCTGCAATTCCGGCGCCGAGGCCAACGAGGCGGCAATCAAGCTGGTGCGCAAGTGGGCCGCGGCCCGGGGGCGCCCGCCGCAGCAGCGGGTGATCGTCACCTTCCGCGGCAGCTTCCACGGCCGCACCCTGGCCGCGGTGACCGCCACCGCCCAGCCGAAGTACCAGGAAGGCTACGAGCCGCTGCCCGGCGGCTTCCGCTACGTGGACTTCAACGACATCGTCCAGCTGGAGACGGCGATGGCCGCCGGCGACGTGGCCGCGGTCATGCTCGAACCGGTGCAGGGCGAGGGCGGCGTGGTCCCGGCCGCCTCCGGTTTCCTCAAGCAGGTGCGCGCGCTGTGCGACCGCCACGGCGCGCTGCTGGTGCTGGATGAGATCCAGTGCGGCATGGGCCGCACCGGCACCCTGTTCGCACACTGGCAGGACGACGTGGTGCCGGACATCGTTACCCTGGCCAAGGCGCTGGGCGGCGGCTTCCCGATCGGCGCCATGCTGGCCGGGCCGAAGGTGGCGCAGGTGATGGGCGTGGGCGCGCACGGCACCACCTTCGGCGGCAACCCGCTGGCCGCGGCGGTGGCGCGCGTGGCCCTGCGCAAGCTGGCCTCGCCGCAGATCGCGGCCAACGTCTCGCGCCAGTCGCACGCGCTGCGCGAGGGCCTGATGGCCATCGGCGATGAGACCGGCGTGTTCGCCCAGGTGCGCGGCCGCGGCCTGATGCTGGGCGCGGTGCTCGGGTCCGAGTACGCCGGCCGCGCCGGCGAGATCCTCGACCACGCCGCCGCCCACGGGCTGCTGCTGCTGCAGGCCGGCCCCGACGTGCTGCGCCTGGTGCCGGCGCTGAACATCACCGACGCCGACGTGGCCGAGGGTCTGGCACGGCTGCGCAAGGCGCTGGCGGCGTTCACCGGCCGCTGAGTCCGGCAGATCCCCTCTCCCGGCGGGAGAGGGGGCGTGCGGGTCAGGCCAGGCCGAAGCGCCTGAGCACCCGGCCCAGGGCACGGGCGTCGCGGGCGGTGTCGGCGTGCAGCCCGGCGCGGCGCGCGCCCTGCACGTTGGCGAACAGGTCGTCCACGAACAGGGTTCCGTCCGCGCTCCAGCCCAGCCGCTCCAGGGCGACCTGGAAGGCCTGCGGCTGCGGCTTGCGCACGCCCAGGGCACCGCTGCACAGCACCTGCCGCAGGCGTGGCCGCAGGGGCGCCAGCACCTGCGCGACCACCGGCACGACCAGTTCGCCGTTGTTGGTCAGCACCGCCATGGGCAGGGCCGGATCCAGCGCCAGCAGCCGGGCCAGCGCGCGCTCGTCGGCGGTGGTGGCCTCGATGCGCGCTTCCTGCCAGGCCGCCTCGTCCACCGGCGCGCCGATGCCTTCGCCAAGCCGGCGCAGGTACTCGGCGGTGCCGACATGGCCGGCGTCGTAGCGGGCCTCCAGCCCGTCCTCGTACAGCACCTGCCAGACCCGCGCGAACGGCGCGCCGGCACGCGCGGCCAGGTGGGCCACGCGCCGCTCGCGCCGGTACCGGGCCAGCAGGTTGTCGAAGTCCAGCAGCAGGTGGCGCACCCGCGGTTTCATCGGCGCCCCCTTCCGCGGCGCATGGCCCTCAGTCCCCGTGGGGCAGGGGCGCGCCGCAGCGGCGGCAGTGGCGGGCGTCGGCCTCGTGGTCGTCCAGTCCGCAGCTGCCGCAGCGGGCCTGGCGCCGGCGCGGCTGCAGCGAGCGTGCCAGCTCGGCGGTGTAGATGCCGGTGGGCACGGCGATGATGCTGTAGCCGATCACGATCAGCAGCGAGGTGACGAAGCGGCCGAACGGGGTGGCCGGGGCGATGTCGCCGAAGCCGACGGTGCCCACGGTCACGATCGCCCAGTACATGCCGGCGGGGATGCTGGTGAAGCCGTTGTCCGGCCCCTCCACCACATACATCAGCGCGCCGAACACCACCACGATGGTCAGCAGCGCGGCGATGAACACCAGGATCTTGCGGCGGCTGCGCACCAGCGCCTGGATCAGCACCCCCGCCTCGCTGGAGTACTCCACCAGCTTCAGCACCCGGAACACGCGCAGCAGGCGCAGCGCGCGGATCACCGTGAACGAGGCGGAAGCCGGGAACAGCAGCGAAAGGAATGTCGGCAGGATCGCCAGCAGGTCGATGATGCCGAAGAAGCTGAAGGCGTAGCGCAGCGGCCGCTTCACCACCCACAGCCGCACGCCGTATTCCACGGCGAAGGCCAGGGTGAACAGCCACTCGGCCGCGTACAGCCAGGCGTGCCAGCGCACCTTGACCGAGGGCATGGAGTCCAGCAGCACCACCACCACGCTGGCCAGGATGACCAGGATCAGCACCAGGTCGAAGTTGCGTTCGTCCGGTGCGTCGTGGTGGAAGATCAGCCGGAACCAGCGGTAGCGGCGGCCCTCGGTCGAGGCCGGCAGGTGCTCGCGCTCGAACAGGCTGCCGCCGTCGGTGCGGGTGCCGGGGCCGGGGTCAGCCTGCGTGCCCATCGGCCACGCTCCGGAACGCCGCGCGCGCGGCCTCGAGGGTGGCTTCGACGACCGCCTCGTCATGCGCGCTGGAGACGAAGCCGGCCTCGTAGGCGCTCGGGGCCAGGAACACGCCGCGCTCGAGCATGGCGTGGAAGAAGCGGTTGAACGCGGCGATGTCGCAGGCGGTGGCCTGGGCGTAGGTCTCCACCTTCCGGTCGGTGAAGAACAGGCCGAACATGGCACCGACGTGGTTGGTGGTCAGCGGCACGCCGGCCTCGCGCGCGGCCGCCTCGAAGCCCGCGCACAGGCGCGCGGTCACCGCGGCCAGACGCTCGTGGAAGCCCGGCTCCTGGATCAGCCTGAGCATGGCCAGGCCGGCGGCCATGGCCACCGGATTGCCGCTCAGCGTGCCGGCCTGGTAGATCGGGCCGGCCGGGGCGATCTGCTCCATCAGCTCGCGGGGGCCGCCGTAGGCGCCCACCGGCATGCCGCCGCCGATGATCTTGCCGAAGGTGGTCAGGTCCGGGGTGATGCCGTAGTGCGCCTGGGCGCCGCCGAGCGCGACGCGGAAGCCGGTCATCACCTCGTCGAAGATCAGCAGCGCGCCGTGCTTCGTGCACAGCTCGCGAAGGTGCTGCAGGTAGCCCGGGCGCGGCGGGATGCAGTTGGCGTTGCCCACCACCGGCTCGATGATGACCGCGGCGATCTCCCCGCCGATCTCCTCGAACAGCCGGGTCGCGCCCTCGAAGTCGTTGTAGCTGAGGGTGGCGGTCAGCTCGCTAAGGCCCGCCGGCACGCCCGGCGAGGTCGGCACGCCCAGGGTCAGCATGCCGCTGCCGGCCTTGACCAGGAACGAGTCGCCGTGGCCGTGGTAGCAGCCCTCGAACTTGACGATGCGCTGGCGGCCGGTGGCCCCGCGCGCCAGGCGGATCGCCGACAGCGTCGCCTCGGTGCCGGAGTTGACCATGCGCACCATCTCGCAGGACGGCACCAGGCGGGTGATGGTCTCGGCCATCTCCACTTCGGCCTCGCACGGCGCGCCGTAGGACAGGCCGTTGGCGATCGCCGCCTGCACCGCCTCGCGCACCGCCGGGTGGTTGTGGCCGACGATCATCGGGCCCCAGGAGCCGACGTAGTCGATGTAGCGGTTGCCGTCCACGTCGTACAGGTACGGGCCGTCGGCGCGCTGCACGAAGAACGGCTCGCCGCCCACCGACTTGAACGCGCGCACCGGCGAGTTGACGCCGCCGGGCAGCAGCTGGCGGGCGCGTTCGAACAGGGCATGGGAGCGGGCGTGGTTCATGGCGCTGAGTCCTGCGGAAAAGCCGTCATTGTAGGCGCGGACGCGGGCGCCGGCCGCCCCGGGCCCGGCTCAGGCGTAGTGGCGCAGGAAGGCGTGCACCGCCGCGGCCGGGTCCGGGGCGTGGAACACCGCGCCGATCACCGCCAGCAGGTCGGCCCCGGCCGCCACCAGCGGCCCGGCATTGTCCGGGGTGATGCCGCCGATGGCCACCCGCGGCACGCCCAGCGCCGCCGCCTGGCGCAGCAGCTCGGGACTGGCGCGGCGGGTGGTGCGTTTGCTGGCGGTGGGGAAGAAGGCGCCGAAGGCCACGTAGCTGGCGCCGGCGGCCAGGGCGCGACGGGCCAGCGCCAGGCTGTCGTAGCAGGAAGCGCCCAGGATCGCCTGTGGCCCGAGCCGGGCGCGGGCGGCGGCGATGTCGCCGTCGTCCTCGCCGAGGTGGGCGCCGGCCGCACCCACCTCGGCGGCCAGGGCCACGTCGTCGTTGACCAGCAGCGGCACCCCGGCGCGCGCGCACAGGGCCTGCAGGGCGGCGGCCTGCTCGCGGCGCAGGGCAGGACCGGCGGTCTTGTTGCGGTACTGCAGCAGGGCCACCCCCGGCACCAGCAGCGGCCCGACCCGCGCCAGCAGGCGCGCGGTGTCCGGCTCGTCCGGGGTGATCAGGTACAGGCCGCGCAGGCGGGAGGCAGGGCTCATGTCGGCTCCGGTGGGCGGGGGCGTGTGGGACAATGGCGGTCCCTGGAACAGGCCGGCATTATCCGATGAGCGACACCGACACCGCCCCCTACCGCAGCTGGATGTGCGTGGTGTGCGGCTTTATCTACCACGAGGCCGAGGGCCTGCCCGACGAGGGCATCCCGCCGGGCACGCGCTGGGAGGACATCCCGGACACCTGGACCTGCCCGGACTGCGGGGCCACCAAGGCCGACTTCGAGATGGTGCAGATCTGAAGCCGCCCGCGCGGCGCGGGCTCAGTGCAGCACCGCGCGGCCGTGGCTGGCCTCGATCAGGCGTTCGCGGATCTCGTCCGCGTCCGGGGCCAGGGGCGCCAGCTGCAGGTAGCGGGCCAGGTCCTCGCGGGCGCCGGGCAGGTAGTCCAGGTGCAGGTAGGCCAGGCCGCGGTCGCGCAGGGCCTGCGGCTGGTTGGGCAGCAGCTTGAGCATGCGGTCGGCGCTGCGCGCGGCGCGGTCCCACTGCCCGGACTCGGCGTAGCTGGCATGCAGGTTGCGCAGCATCCGCGCCAGGATCGCCCGCGGCGGGGCCGGGCTGAGGATCTGCAGCAGGGTGTGGTCGTCCGGGATCTCGCCGCCCAGGTGCGGGCGGGCGCGCTCGCGCAGCTCCTCCACCGCCACCGGGCGGCCGCCGTTGAACGGGTCCATCACCAGCAGCCCGCCCTCCACCGGCAGGCGCACCAGGAAGTGGCCGGGGAAGGACACCCCGTCCAGCGGGATGCCCAGCCGGCGCGCCACCTCCATCTGCACCAGGGCCAGCGAGATCGGGTTGCCCAGGCGCCGCTCCAGCACCTGGTTGAGGTAGTTGTTGCGCGGGTCGTAGAACGCCTCCTGGTTGCCCGCGTAGCCCAGCTCGAAGAACAGGTGGCGGTTGACCGCCGCCATCTTCAGCGGACGCGGACCGGTGGCCTCCACTTCCGCGCGCACGTCCTCGGCATGGGCCTGGACCAGCGCCTCGTAGGGTGCCGGGTCCAGATCCGGGTACTCGTCGCGGGCGATCAGCAGGGCGGCTTGCAACAGCGGCAGGGACTCGTCGTCGAGCGTTGCAAGCGTGTTCCAGTCCAGCAGGTACATACGGTCCCCCATGCCGGAAAGACTGGGGCCGCCCCGCGCGACAATCAAGATCCCGCGGCGGCCCGGGCCGCGCCGGTCAGTGCTGCGGGATGCCCGGGCCGAAGCGCAGCTCCGCGCCCTCCTTCAGGCCCAGGCGGGCGGCCTCGCCGGCGTTGAGCTCCAGCACGTAGCGGGCCGGCCGGTGGCTGGGGTAGGCAGGGCAGCGGTCGCCGGCCGAGCAGGGCGGCACGTTGCGCTGCTGCGCCACCAGCCTGCGCCGGCCGTCGAAGTAGAGGATGTCCAGCGGGATCCGGGTGTTCTTCATCCAGTACGCCTGCGGCTCCTCGCGCTCGTGGATGAAGAGCATGCCGTGGCCCGGCTCGAGCCGGTCGCGGAACATCAGGCCGCGCGCCCGCTCCTGGTCGTCGTCGGCGATCTCCACCTGGAAGCGCTCGCCGCCCACCTCCACCCAAGGAGTGTCGGCCAGGGCGCAGGCGCTGAGCAGCAGCAGGGGCAGCAGGAGCAGGCGGGACAGACGCGGCATGGGGTTCCCTCCGGATGGGTCGGCCGGCAATGGTAGCGGCGGGCGCCGCGCCTTGCAGGTTCGGACCCGGCTGGCCCCTGTGCTCCGGACCCAGGGGGGCACAGGGTGTCCATTGGAGGGACAGCTTAGACTCAACTTCCAAGCGCAACGCCCCCATATCAGGGCGTTGCCATGTCCAGAACCTACCACCATCTGAGTCCCGAAGACCGCGCCGTGATCATGATCGAACGCCAGAACGGCAGCAGTCTGCGTTCGATTGCGCGCCGCCTGG
>Ga0207747_1000640_pt1 | contig 35553 bp, 39 predicted proteins | sample HigsolmetaGSP11D_FD_184839 | JGI IMG/M metagenome (GOLD analysis project Ga0207747, IMG submission 184839) | High solid enriched microbial communities from the Joint BioEnergy Institute, USA - SP1-1-D (SPAdes) | ecosystem: Engineered > Bioreactor > SSF (Solid state fermentation) > Aerobic >...
CGCTCAGCAGCGCGCCGCAAACTCCAGCCCTGATCAACAACAGCCTGCGCAAGCCGCAACCGCCCACGAGGAGTCAACGAAGCATTAGCGTGGACCATGAGGACCTCTCGGTAATCGGATGTGCGTGATTGGTAACCACACCGATACCGGAGGTCCTCACCTACTTCCGCTCACCACGCCGTTCACAACCTGTCTGGGAGTTACACCTAGCCCGCCACGCCGCCCGCACCGCTCCGTGCGCGCGGGGACTCGGGGGCGGGTGGAACCGATCCGGCGGGCGCACCGTCGAACCAGATGTAGCGCACCACCGACCGGAAGGACCGCCATGACAGAACCCGCGGGCCCAGCCCTGACCACCGACCTCGGCCTGATGGCGGCGGTCGCCGGGCACATCGACACGCGCAACGACGAACTGCGCACCATGCTGCAGGCGTTCATCGGCCGGATGTCGGCCGTGCCGGCCTCGGTGTGGGGCGGGGTGGCGGCCGGCCGGTTCCGCACCGTGGTGGACCGCTGGCACGCCGAGGCCGACACCCTGCACACCGCGCTGGGTCGCATCGCCGAGACCATCCGGCACAACGAACGGCTGCTGCGCGAGGCCGCCGAGGCCCACGCCCAGCGTCTCGACGCCGTCGCCGGCGGGCTGTGAGGTGACGGCCGTGGACCCGGTGCTGTCCTACAACTTCGCCGAGATCGAGTTCACCGTCCGCCAGGACATCCACGCCACCGCCGCCCGGTTCAACGCCGTGCTGGCCGAGCTGCACCAGACCCTCGCCCCGCTGCAGCAGGTGTGGACCCGCGAGGCCGCCGCGGCCTACCGGGCCGAACAGGACCGCTGGGACCGGGCCGCCGCCGGGCTCAACGAGATCCTGCACCGGCTGGGCAACGCGGTGCGCGACGGCGCCGAGGAGATCGCCGCCACCGACCGCAGCGCGGCCAACGCGTGGGGCCGCTGACCGGCCCCGCCCACGAGCCGGTGCGGTCCCGTCTGGAGGGGAGACGGGCGGGACCGCACCACCCGTTTTGACCAGCGCGGACGCCGACCGGTAAGGTGGTCCGCTGGCGTGTGGTGCCCCCGGCTCGGGGGGAGTGGGCCTCGGGTCAGTGTCGGTCGCCGAGACAACCCCATCCGCACCGCCTGACCGGCACCCGGGTCGACCGGGATCCGCACAACCGGGATGAGTCCCCCGAGAATGTAGAGGTAGCGCTTTGCCTACGTACACGCCGAAGGCGGGTGACACCACGCGGTCGTGGTACGTCATCGACGCCACCGACGTGGTGCTCGGCCGGCTCGCCGCAGCCGCAGCCTCGCTGCTGCGCGGCAAGCACAAGCCGACCTTCACGCCGAACAGCGACGAAGGTGACTTCGTCATCGTGATCAACGCCGACAAGGTCGCCATCGGCGGCAACAAGCTGCAGCAGAAGATGATCTACCGCCACTCGGGGTATCCCGGTGGCCTGCGGTCGCGGTCGCTGGGCGACCTGATGGAGAAGCATCCCGACCGCGTCGTCGAGAAGGCGATCGTCGGCATGCTCCCGAAGAACCGGCTCGGCCGGCAGCTGAAGCGCAAGCTTCGGGTGTACGCGGGTCCGGAGCATCCGCACACCGCGCAGCAGCCGATTCCGTACGAGATCAAGCAGGTGAGCCAGTGACCGTTGAGCCGACCACCGATGTGACGGCCGCCGAGCCGCAGCCGGTCCTCATCGACCGACCCATCCAGACCGTCGGCCGCCGCAAGGAGGCCGTGGTGCGGGTGCGCCTGGTGCCCGGCACCGGCCAGTTCAACCTCGACGGCCGCAGCCTGGAGGACTACTTCCCGAACCGGGTGCACCAGCAGCTGATCAAGGCCCCGCTGGTGCTGGTCGACCGGCTGGAACAGTTCGACATCTACGCCCACCTCGACGGCGGTGGGCCGTCCGGCCAGGCCGGTGCGCTGCGCCTGGCGATCGCCCGTGCCCTGGTGATCGCGCAGCCGGAGGACCGTCCGGCGCTGAAGAAGGCCGGCTTCCTGACCCGTGACCCGCGGGCCATCGAGCGCAAGAAGTACGGCCTCAAGAAGGCCCGCAAGGCGCCGCAGTACAGCAAGCGCTGATCCGAGCCCTGTTCGCCGGGCATGTGCCGTTCGCCGCACATGCCCGGCGAATTTTTTTGCCCCGAACCGTCGCTGCGGGGTTTGAACCCGGCCGGCCCCGGCAATGCTGCCCACCGGCCGATGATTCGCACATCGGCCTCCCGACGTGGGAGGCGGGACGCGGGGGAGATGCCCCCGCCCACGTCCGCATCCGGACGACCCGCCGAACAGCGAGAGGAGCATCCAGATGAGCATGGTGAGCAAGACGGCCTACGGCACGCTGATCGGCGGTTCGCTGCTGTTCACGGCCGGTCTCGGCCTCGCCGCCGCCCAGCCTTCCGACACCGGCACCGACAGCCGGGTCGATGTCGTCGACGTCGCGTTCGGCGACCACGTCCTCGAGGACGTCACCGTCGACACCGCCGCCGGGCTGGCCGGCCTGATCTGCGGGGACGGCACCGTCAGTGCGGCCACGCTGGACCAGATCGCCCGCGGCGACACCGACCGGGCCAGCTGCACCAGCACCCAGCAGGCCCAGGTCGTCACCTTCACCCGGGACGCCGCCGAGAGCGGTCCGGCCCGGGCCGGATTCGCGCCGGCCCCGGCGGAGCACACCGCGCCGGCCCCGGCGGAAGGCCCGGGTCCCGGTATGGCCGAGTGGCCGGACGGCGACACCGGCGCCACCGCCGGCGAGTAAGCCACCACCCCCGCCACCGCCCGCATCCCCGCGATGCGGGCGGTGGTTTCATTTCCCGCTGCCGCGGGCGGTGGTTTCATTTCCCGCTGCCGCGGGCGGTGGTCTGATTTCCCGCTGCCGCGGGCGGTGGTCTGCTTCCCGCTGCCGCGCCACCGCCGCTGACGAGCCCGTTTCCCGGTTCCGCCGCCGGGTGTGAGAAGTTTGTCGGCATGGCTCGACTGTTCGGCACCGACGGCGTGCGGGGGACCGCCAACCGTGACCTCACGGCGGAGCTGGCGCTGGCCCTCGGATCGGCGGCCGCCCGCCGGCTCGGCCAGGCGGGCGGCTCGCGGCGCCGGGTGGCGGTGGTGGGCCGTGACCCGCGGGCCAGCGGCGAGCTGCTCGAGGCGGCGGTGATCGCCGGGCTGGCCAGCGAGGGCGTGGACGCGTTGCGCGTCGGGGTGCTGCCCACCCCGGCGGTGGCCTACCTGACCAGCGCCTACGACGCCGACCTCGGGGTGATGATCTCGGCCTCGCACAACCCGATGCCCGACAACGGCATCAAGCTCTTCGGCCCGGGCGGGCACAAGCTCGACGACGCCACCGAGGACCGGATCGAGGAGCTCGTGCACGCCGGGCCGGGCGAACGCCCGGTCGGCGCCGGTGTGGGCCGGGTGATCGAGGCCGAGGACGCGCTGGAGCGGTACCTGCGCCACGTCGGCAAGGCCGCCACCTGCCGGCTGGACGGGCTGACCGTGGTGGTCGACTGCGCCAACGGCGCGGCGTCGGTGGCCGCGCCGCGCGCCTACCGGGCCGCGGGCGCCAACGTCATCCCCATCCACGCCGAACCCAACGGGCTGAACATCAACGAGGGCTGCGGCTCCACCCACATCGAGGGGCTGCAGGAGGCGGTGCTGGCCTACAACGCCGACCTGGGCCTGGCCCACGACGGCGACGCCGACCGCTGTCTGGCGGTCGACGCCGCCGGCCGGGTGATCGACGGTGACGCGATCATGGTGGTGCTGGCCCTGGCCATGCGGGAGGCGGGTGAACTGGCCGGCAACACCCTGGTCGCCACCGTGATGAGCAACATGGGGCTGCATCTGGCCATGCGGGAGGCCGGCATCGAGGTGCGCACCACCGCCGTCGGCGACCGCTACGTGCTCGAGGAGCTGCGGGCCGGGCGGTTCGCGCTCGGCGGCGAGCAGTCCGGCCACATCGTGATGCCCGCCCTGGGCACCACCGGCGACGGCATCGTCACCGGCCTGCGGCTGATGTCGCGGATGGCGGAGACCGGGCTGCCGCTGGCCGCCCTCGCCGAGCCGATGCGCACCCTGCCCCAGGTGCTGATCAACGTCGAGGTGGCCGACAAGGCCGCCGTCGCGCAGGCCCCCGAGGTGCGGACCGCGGTCGCGGCCGCCGAGGCCGAACTCGGCGACACCGGCCGGATCCTGCTGCGTCCCTCCGGCACCGAACAGGTGGTCCGGGTGATGGTGGAGGCACCCGACGAGGACACCGCCCGCACGCTGGCGGCCCGCATCGCCGAATCGGTCAGCCGGCTCGGCTGACGGAACCGTGGCGGCGGTGCGCGCGTCCAAACCGACATGGACCCCGACACCGCACGACGCGACACCGCGCGGGTGGACACCGCGGCACTGATGGATATCGCCCGGCGTTACGACGACGCCGCGCACCGGCTCGACGCCCTGGCCCGTGGCCGGCTGGCCGGACTGCGGTTCGGTGCCGCCCGCGCCGGGCGCGACCACGCCCAGCACGGCACTGCGGTCGCGGCCGCGCTGTGGGAGCTGACCGACGGGGTGCGCCGCTGGTCGCGCGCCTGTGCCGAGCTCGCCGCCGCCCTGCGTACCACGGCCCTCCGCTATGCGGACGCCGAAGCCGTTGCCGCCCAGAGGTTCTGACATGGCCGGCGGGTTCGACGTGGCGGGCCGGCTGGCCGAGGCCGCCCCGGCCGCCGAGACCATGGCCGCCTACGTGGCGGCCTGCGCCGCCCTGGGCATGGTGCCGACCGCGCCGTCGGTGCCGCGCTGGTTCGGCGGCGAGGCCGGACTCGATCTGCACGCCCTCGACGACGACGCCGCCGCGCTGGCCGGCGCCGCGGCCGAGGCCGCCGGAGTGGCCGCCGAGCTCGACGGCTGGGCCGCCGCGCTCGCCGGCGCGTGGCGCGGCCACGGTGCGCTGGTCGCCCAGGATGTGTTGCGCCGCAACCACACCGCCGCCGTGCGGGTGGCCGACGGGTTGGCCCGTGCGGCCGACGCCCTGACCGCGCTGCGCGACGGGCTGTGGCGGGCGGTGGACGCCAAGGCCGCGGCTACCACGGCGATCGAGGGGCGGCGGGCCGCGCGGCGCGCCGAGTGGCTGGCCGCCGCGCACACCGTCACCACCGGTGTGGGGGACCGGGCCGCCGCGAGCGAACTGGTCGACACCGAGGTGAAGCCGTTCGTGGCCGGGGACATCGCCGGCGACTGGGTGGCCGCCATGCGCTCTGCCGCGGCCGAGATCGACGCCGCCTACCGCGCCGCGCTCGGCGCGCTGACCGGTGCGGCCGGGGCGGCGTTCGCCGTCCCGGCCGACCTCGCGCCGGTGTCCTTGACGGCACCGGTTGCCGCACAACCGGTTTCGGCACCGACGGGGTCCTCGCCGCCGCCGCTGACCGCGCCCGCCGCGGTGGTGCCGGACGGCGGCGCGCCCCCCGCACCGGCCGACCCGCCGCCTGCGCCGGCCGGTCCGCCGCCTGCGCCGGAACAACCCGGGTCGCCCGCCCCGGCGCCTGCCCCGGCGGCCCCGGCCCCGCCCGCGGTGGGGGCACTGCCGGATCTCGGCAGTGGGCTCGCCGGGATCGGGGCGCCGCTGGCCGAGCTGCTCGGCGGCCTGGTGGGGCCCGGGCTCGGGGAGCTCCTCGAGCCCGGCGCGGAGATCGAGGACGAGTTCGGGGACGAGCCCGTCGAGGATCCGGAGGAGCAACCGGACGAAGACACCCACGACGGGGACACGAACGACGACGGCACGAACGACGAAGACGCCCACGACGGGCAAGCCGCCGACGGCGAGGAAGACGCGCAAGACGATCCCGACGAGGCGCCCGCGGCCGACGAGCCGGAGCTACCGGAGGCCGAGGACCCGGGCCGGGCGCCGGCCGAACCGGCCGCCACCCTGCCGCCGGCGCCGGAGCCGCCGGCTCCGGAGCCGGTCGAGCCCGCGCCCGCGCAGCCCGGACCCGAGCCGACGCCGTGCGAGATCGCCGCCGAGGAACTCCCGCACGCCGGATAGTCTCGCGGCGTGAAGCCGAGCATCCCGCGGTTGCGCGCCGGCGAGGCGCTGTTCCTGTTCCTGCTGGGCGGTGGGGCGGCGCTCATCGGCGACCACAGCCACGTCGTGACCGGCACCACCGGCTACACCACCGACGCGGTGCCGTTCGTCTGGAGCAGCCCGATCTGGTTCCCGCTCCTGGTCGGCCTGGCCACGGTGGCGATCGCCGAACTGCGGCTGTGGCTACCGAACCCGCGCACCGACGGCACCGTGCGCCGTGCGGTCGCGGGCGTGGCCGCCGTCCTCGGCAGCTACGTGACCACCGCGCTGATCCACACCGGGCCGGTGGTGCCGACCACGATGCTCATCGTGGCGGCGGCCACCGTCATCTGGTGTGTGCTCGGCGACGGGCCGGGCGCGGTCTGCGGTGTGCTCGCCGCGGTGATCGGCCCCGCCGTCGAGATCGTGATCGCCCGGGCGGGCCTGTTCGGGTACAGCCCGGCCTGTTCGGCGTCGCGCCCTGGCTGGTCCCGCTGTACTTCGCGTTCGGGGTGGTGGTCGCCTCGATCGGCGAACTGCTGGCCGCGCGCCGTCAGCGCGAGCCGGCGGCCGCCGGGCGGCGCGAGCGGGCCTGACGGCGCCGCCGCTGCTGCGGCCGCACCGGCTCCGGCCGGGTGCTCGTCGCGGTGACCGCGGGGGCGGTGAATATCCGCTCGCCCGGCGCAATCTCGCGCAGCACCGGATCCGAGGCCCCGCGCAGGCGGGTGACGGTCGGCTTGATGCCGGCCTTGCGGGTCAGCGCCCGCACATCGGCGACCTGGCTCTGCAGCATCAGCGTCACCACCGTGCCGGCCGCCCCGGCGCGCGCGGTGCGGCCCGAGCGGTGCAGATAGGCCTTGTGCTCCACCGGCGGATCGGCGTGCACCACCAGGCCGACATCGTCGACGTGGATGCCGCGGGCGGCGATGTCGGTGGCCACCAGCACCGAGACCGTGCCGTCGGTGAAGGCGGCCAGGTTGCGGGTACGGGCGTTCTGCGACAGGTTGCCGTGCAGCTCGACGGCCCCGACACCGCGGGCGTTCAGCTTGCGGGCCAGGGTTTTCGCACCGTGCTTGGTGCGGGCGAAGACGATGGTGCGCCCCGGCGCGGCGGCCAGGTCCACCAGCACGTCCAGCCGGGTGGCGTCGTCGACGTGCAGCACGTGGTGCGACATCGCGGTCACCGGCGACTGCGCCGAATCCACGCTGTGCACCACCGGATCCGACAGGTACCGGCGCACCAGCACGTCGACACCGCCGTCCAGGGTGGCCGAGAACAGCAGCCGTTGTGCGTCGGCCGGGGTGCGGTCCAGCAGCCGCCGCACGGTCGGCAGGAAGCCGAGATCGGCCATGTGGTCGGCCTCGTCGAGCACGGTCACCTCGACCGCGGACAGGTCCACGTGGCCGGAACGGGCCAGGTCGTCGAGCCGGCCCGGGCAGGCCACCACGACGTCGGCCCCGGCGCGCAGTCGGTCGATCTGGCGCTGGGCGCCGACGCCGCCGAACACGGTGACCGAGGACAGCTGCGCCGCCGCGGCCAGCGGGGCCAGCGACGCGGCGATCTGGCCGGCCAGTTCACGGGTCGGGGCCAGGATCACCGCGCGCGGCTGCCGGGAGCGGGCGGACCGACCGCCCATCAGCCGGGCCACCAGCGGCAGCAGGAAGGCGTAGGTCTTGCCGGATCCGGTGCGGCCGCGGCCGAGTACGTCACGGCCGGCCAGTGCGTCCGGCAGGGTGGCGGCCTGGATGGGGAAGGGGGTGTCGATCCCGTTGCGGCGCAACACCTCGACGAGCGAGTGGGGCAGTCCGAGATCGGCGAACGAAGCCGTGGCGGTGCCACGGTCGGGGGTGACAGACAAAGGTCAAGAACTCCAGAGAAAACGGCGTGAAAGCCTGGGGCGTCGTCCTGCCCGGCGCGGGGAACCGCGGCGCTGTTGAACGGGTTTCCGACGATGGAAGGCGGCAGAAGGCAGAACAGGTAATGCCGCTGAGGATCAGCCTACCAGACCGGGCGTGGGCACCTCGTCGGCGAGGGTCCGCAACTCCTCGACGAACCGCACCGCCTCGGCCGGGTCCACGGTCAGCGGGTGCACCAGCATGGTGGTCACCCCGGCCGCGGCGAACGCCGCGAGCCGCTCGGCGACGTAGCCGCGCGGGCCGACCAGCGACACCGCGCGCACGAGTTCGTCCGGAACGGCCTCGATCGCCTCGGCCTTGCGCCCGGACAGGTACAGCTCCTGGATCCGGTCGGCCACCTCGCCGAACCCGTACCGGGTGGCCAGCGCGTGGTAGAAGTTCTTGCCGCGGGCCCCCATCCCGCCGATGTAGAGCGCCAGCTGCGGCTTGTTCCAGGCCAGCCGGTCCTCGACGGCGTCGCCGACGGCCAGTCCGGCCGAGACCATCACGTCCAGCGGGCCCAGCGCCGGGTCGCGTTTGGCCAGCCCGGCCCGCAGCGCCTCGCCCCACACCTCGCCGGCCTTCTCCGGGAAGAAGAACACCGGTTGCCAGCCCTCGGCGATCTCGGCGGTCAGCGTCACGTTCTTCGGCCCGAGCGCGGCGATGGTGATCGGAATCCGTTCCCGTACAGGATGGTTGATGAGCTTGAGCGGCTTGCCCAGCCCGGTGCCCAGCTCGGCCGGTAGCGGGATCCGGTAGTGGCGGCCGTCGAAGGTCAGCCGTTCGCGCCGCCAGACGCGCCGGCAGATCTCCACCACCTCGCGGGTGCGGCCCAGCGGTGCGTCGAACGGCACCCCGTGGAAGCCCTCCACCACCTGCGGGCCCGAGGTGCCGATGCCCAGCCGGAACCGGCCGTCGGAGACGTAGTCCAGCCCCGCGGCGGTCATCGCCAGCAGGGCCGGGGTGCGCGAGTAGATCGGCACCACGCCGGTACCCAGTTCCACCCGCGAGGTGCGGGCGGCCAGGAAGCCGAGCTGGCTGACGGCGTCGAACGAGTACGCCTCGGGCACCAGCACGATGTCCGCACCGGCCCGTTCCAGGTCGGCCACGTGCTCGGCGGCTTCTCGGAACCCTCCCGCGTAGGACAGCATGATGCCGATACGCATGACCGCAAGGTATCTCACCAACCAGTTGGTTGACAAGATCATCGGTGGCGAATCGGCTCACCGGTGCGGCCGGGTTGTCGGATGATGGCGGTGTGCGCGGTCCCGCGATCTGGACGGGGCGGCCCGGCCCGGGCCGCCCAGCCGGCGCGGACAGCGTCGACACCCGCCGGCGGGTGGTGGAGGCGGCCTGCCACTGCTTCGCCCGGTACGGCTACGGCCCGGCCACCAACACCGTCATCGCCGAGCGGGCCGGGGTGACCGCCGGCTCGGTCTACTACCACTTCGGGTCCAAACACAATCTGTTCGCGGCGGTATGCGCGCACGTCTACGGCCGGATCGCCGACCGGCTGCGGCGCGCCGTGGACGGGGCGCACTCGGTGCCGGACCTGCTGCGTGCCGCGCTGGTCGAGTCCGACCGGATCCACCGGGAGACCCCGGAGCTGACCGGGTTCGTCGCCTCCGCGCCCGTCGACGCCCGCCGCTACCCCGAGCTCGCGGCGGCGTTCGCCGAGCAGTCCGGGCGCCTCGCCGCCGCCCTCGCCGAGGCGGTCGCCGCCGGTCAGGCCGCCGGGCGCATTCCCGCCGACGCCGACCCGGGCGCGCTGGCCGGCCTGATCGGCGCGGTCGTCGACGGCTTCGCCCACGTCGCCACCACGTCGGATCCCGTCCTGGTGGAACGGCTCACCGAGCTGATCGAGCGGTTCGTGCTGCCCGGGTGATCAGGACTTGAGCAGGGCGGCGAGCTTGTCCTCGGGCGGCACCGGCGCGACCGCCCGCGGGTCGAGCGCCGCGGCGTAGGGCAGGGCGGCGTCCGGGTCGGCGAACGCCCGGTAGGTCTTGTCGCCGGTGAGCGCGTGGAGCAGGTATCCGGTCAGCAGCGCGCGCACGATCCGCTGGGTGCGCCGGTCGCTGCCGGGCAGTCCCACCGCGCGGGTCCACCGCCGGCCCTCGACCAGCCCGCCCGGTGTGGCCTTGGGCACCGCCCGCAGCGTGGCCGTCGACCAGGCGCGGGCCAGTTCGACGGCGTTGGAGCGCAGCGTCGTCGGATCCTGTGCCGCGGCGAGCACCAGGCCGGGCGCCTTCAGTCCGGCGGCCGGTTCGGTGGCGTCCGGACGGGTCACGGTGGGGAACAGTGCGGCGACCGCGCGCGGCTTCACCGGCAGCCCGGCCGCACAGAACACCGCCGCCGAGCCGCCGAACCCGTGCCCGACCACCCCGAGCTTGGACGGATGCACGCTGATGCGGCCCTCGCCCAGCCGCACCCCGGTGATGATGTCGAGTGTGCTGCCGAGGTCGACAGCAAAGTTGAGCACCGACGGCAGCGGGCCCGCCTCGGTGGCCGGCGCGGCCGCCACGATGCCCCACGACGCCAGGTGCTCCAGCGTGCCCGCGTAGTGCTGCGCACCGGTCAGCCAGTCGTGCCCGAACGCCACCCCCGGCAGGTTGAACCCGGACTCGGGGGTGTAGACCACACCGGGCAGGCCGGCGAAGGCCAGATCGCCCCGCAGCACGCGGTGCGGGCCGCGTCGCTTCAGGGCTGCGAAGAGCTTCTTCGTGCGCGCCACGCGATGACGGTAACCCACCCTCGCTACCCGTGACGTGCGGTCCCGGGTATCCCCGGACGTTCCACTATCCTGGGTGCCTATGTGCGGCATCGTCGGCTACGTCGGGACACGGAACGCCCGTGACATCGTGGTCGACGCGCTGCGCCGGATGGAGTACCGGGGCTACGACTCCGCCGGGGTGGCCCTGCTCGACGGCCACGGCCGGATGACCGTCTGCCGGCGCGCCGGACGGTTGGCCAACCTCGAGTCCGCACTGGCCGAACTCGACGGCGCGGCCCTGGCCGGCGCCACCGGCATCGGGCACACCCGGTGGGCCACCCACGGCCGGCCCACCGACCGCAACGCCCACCCGCACCGCGACCCCACCGGCAAAATCGCGGTCGTTCACAACGGGATCATCGAGAACTACGCCGCGCTGCGCGACGAACTCGAGCGCGCCGGTGTGGAATTCGCCTCCGACACCGACACCGAGGTGGCGGTGCACCTGGTCGCCCGCGAGTACCGCGACGGGACGCACGCCGGCGACTTCGTCGGCTCGGTGCTGGCCGTGCTGCGCCGGCTGGAGGGGCACTTCACACTGGTGTTCGCCAACGCCGACGAGCCGGACAAGATCGTCGCCGCCCGCCGGTCCACCCCGCTGGTGGTCGGCGTGGGCGACGGCGAGATGTTCGTCGGCTCCGACGTCGCGGCGTTCATCGAGCACACCCGCGACGCCGTCGAACTGGCCCAGGACCAGGCGGTGGTGATCACCGCCGACGGCTACCGCATCACCGACTTCCACGGCAACGACGGCTCGGCGCAGGCCCGGCAGTTCCGCATCGACTGGGACCTGTCGGCCGCGGAGAAGGGCGGCTACGAGTACTTCATGCTCAAGGAGATCGCCGAGCAGCCCGCCGCGGTCTCCGACACCCTGCTCGGCCATTTCGTCGACGGCCGCATCGTGCTCGACGAACAGCGCCTGTCCGACCAGGAGTTGCGCGAGATCGACAAGGTCTTCATCGTCGCCTGCGGCACCGCCTACCACTCGGGGCTCCTGGCCAAGTACGCCATCGAGCACTGGACCCGCATCCCGGTCGAGGTCGAGCTGGCCAGCGAGTTCCGCTACCGCGACCCGGTGCTGGACCGCTCCACCCTGGTGATCGCCATCTCCCAGTCCGGCGAGACCGCCGACACCCTGGAGGCGGTGCGGCACGCCAAGACGCAGAAGGCCAAGGTCCTGGCCATCTGCAACACCAACGGCAGCCAGATCCCGCGGGAGTCCGACGCGGTGCTCTACACCCGCGCCGGGCCGGAGATCGGGGTGGCCGCCACCAAGACGTTCCTGGCCCAGATCGCGGCCAACTACCTCGTCGGGCTCGCGCTGGCCCAGGCCCGCGGCACCAAGTACCCCGACGAGGTCGAGCGCGAGTACCGCGACCTGGCCGCCATGCCCGATCTGGTGCAGCGGGTGCTGCAGACCACCGAGCCGGTCGCCGACCTGGCCCGGCGGTTCGCCTCGTCCTCGACGGTGCTGTTCCTGGGCCGCCACGTCGGCTACCCGGTGGCGCTGGAGGGCGCGCTCAAGCTCAAGGAGCTGGCCTACATGCACGCCGAGGGCTTCGCCGCCGGCGAGCTCAAGCACGGCCCGATCGCGCTGATCGAGGAGGGCCTGCCGGTGATCGTGGTGATGCCGTCGCCGAAGAACGCCGGGGTGCTGCACGCCAAGCTGCTGAGCAACATCCGCGAGATCCAGGCCCGTGGCGCGATCACCATCGTCATCGCCGAGGAGGGCGACGAGGCGGTGCGCCCGTACGCCGACCACCTCATCGAGATCCCCGCGGTGTCGACGCTGCTGCAGCCGCTGCTGTCGACGGTGCCGCTGCAGGTGTTCGCCGCCGGGGTGGCCCAGGCCCGCGGCTACGACGTGGACAAGCCGCGTAACCTGGCCAAGTCCGTCACCGTCGAGTGACCCCGGTGCTCCCGCGGGCAGACGCCGACACCCCTGTCGCCGCCCGGTGCGGGGGAGTGCGCGTCCGCTCGCGGACGGCGGCGCCCGTGTCGGCGCCACAGCGACGCCCCGAGCCGTGCCATCCTGACACCTCATGCGGCACTACTACACCGCCGAGGCCATCCGAGCGGCCGAGGCACCCCTGTTGGCGAGCCTGCCCGACGGCGCCCTGATGCGCCGCGCCGCCTACGGCCTCGCCGTCGCCGTCGCCGACGAGTTGACCACCCGCACCGGCGGGGTGGCCGGCCGGCGCATCTGCGCGGTGGTCGGCAGCGGCGACAACGGCGGCGACGCGCTGTGGGCGGCCACCTTCCTGCTGCGCCGCGGCGCCAAGGGCACGGCCGTCCTGCTCAACCCGGAGAAGGCCCACCGGAAGGGCCTCGCGGCGTTCCGCCGCGCCGGCGGACGCGTCGTCGAAACCGTGCCCGAGGCAACCGATCTCGTCATCGACGGGGTGGTCGGCATCTCCGGCGCCGGCCCGCTGCGGCCCGGCGCGGCCGAGCTGTTCGCCGCCGTCGACGAGGCCGGCATCCCGGTGGTGGCGGTCGACATCCCCAGCGGCATCGACGTGCACACCGGCGCCGCCCCCGGCCCGCACGTGCACGCGGTGCGCACCGTCACCTTCGGCGGCCTCAAACCTGTGCACGCGCTGGCCGCCTGTGGCCGCGTCGAACTCGTCGATATCGGCCTGGACCTGCCCGAACCCGCGATGCTGGGCTTCGAGGCCGCCGATGTCGTCGCCCGCTGGCCGGTGCCCGGGCCGCGCGACGACAAGTACACCCAGGGCGTCACCGGCGTGATCGCCGGCTCGGCCACCTACCCGGGTGCGGCCGTGCTGTGCACCGGGGCGGCGGTGGCCGCCACCTCCGGCATGGTCCGCTACGCCGGCACCGCCACCGCCCAGGTGCTCGCCGCCTGGCCCGAGGTGATCGCCGCCACCAGCGCGGAGGCCTCCGGGCGGGTGCAGGCCTGGGCGGTCGGGCCCGGGATGGGCACCAACGCCGCGGCCGCCGACGAGCTGCGCTTCGCGCTGGACACCGACCTGCCGGTGATCGTCGACGCCGACGGGCTGACCCTGCTGGCCGCCGACCCGAACCTGGTCGTCGACCGCGACGCCCCGACCGTGCTCACCCCGCACGCCGGCGAGTTCGCCCGGCTGGCCGCCGGTGTGGGCCTGGAGGTCCCCGACGACCGGGTGGCCGCCGCCCGCGAACTGGCCGACCGCTACCAGGCCGTGGTGCTGCTCAAGGGCAACGTCACCGTGATCGCCGACCCGGCCGGCCCGGTCTACCTCAACCCGGCCGGCGGCTCCTGGGCCGCCACCGCCGGCTCCGGCGACGTACTCTCCGGCATCATCGGCGCGCTGCTGGCGGCCGGGCTCCCGCCCGCCGAGGCCGCCGCGATGGCGGCGTTCGTGCACGCTCGGGCGGCCAACCTGTCGGCCGCCGAACCCGGCCCCCGCGCCACCCCCACCTCGGCCTCGCACATCCTGGCCCACATCCGGCCCGCGCTGGCCCAGCTCTAGTCCGGCCGCAACCCGCGCACCGCATCCCGAAAGGACCGCTATGCCCCACCGTCGCCACCGTCACGGCTCGTTCGTCGCCCCCGCCTACACCGGCCGGCTGGCCACCACGCCGGTGCCGTCGCTGCGGCTGCCCGACGACCCGATGGACCCCGCCGCGGCCTACCGCTTCATCCACGACGAGCTCATGCTCGACGGCAGCTCCCGGCTCAACCTCGCGACGTTCGTCACCACCTGGATGGACCCCGAGGCCGAGAAGCTGATGGCCGAGACGTTCGACAAGAACATGATCGACAAGGACGAGTACCCGGCCACCGCCGCCATCGAGCAGCGCTGTGTGTGCATGGTCGCCGACCTGTTCCACGCCGAGGACCTGCGCGACGACGACCCGGCCTCGGCCACCGGGGTGTCGACGATCGGCTCCAGCGAGGCGGTCATGCTGGCCGGGCTGGCGCTGAAGTGGCGGTGGCGCCAGCGGCTGCAGGCCCGGGGCGTGGACTGGAAGACCCGCACCCCCAACCTCGTCCTGGGCTCCAACGTGCAGGTGGTGTGGGAGAAGTTCTGCCGCTACTTCGACGTCGAGCCGCGCTATCTGCCGGTGGAGCCGGGCCGCTACGTCATCACCCCGCAGCAGGTGCTCGACGCCGTCGACGAGGACACCATCGGCGTGGTGGCCATCCTGGGCACCACCTTCACCGGGGAGCTCGAACCGGTCGCCGAGATCTGCGCGGCCCTCGACGGGCTCGCCCGCGGCGGCGGGGTGGACGTGCCGGTGCACGTCGACGCCGCCAGCGGCGGGTTCGTGGTGCCGTTCCTGCATCCCGAGTTGGAGTGGGACTTCCGCCAGCCGCGGGTGGTGTCGATCAACGTCTCCGGCCACAAGTACGGGTTGACCTATCCGGGCATCGGGTTCGTGGTGTGGCGCAGCGCCGAACACCTGCCCGAGGAACTGGTGTTCCGGGTCAATTACCTGGGCGGCGACATGCCCACCTTCACGCTGAACTTCTCCCGCCCCGGCAACCAGGTGGTCGGGCAGTACTACAACTTCCTGCGGCTGGGCCGGGCCGGTTACGCGCGGGTGATGCGCGACCTGTCCGGCACCGCCCGCTGGCTGGCCGACAAGCTCGCCGAGACCGGGCGGTTCGAGGTGATCGCCGACGGCAGCGGCATCCCGGTGGTCGCGTTCCGGCTGGCCGGCGACCCGGGCTTCACCGAGTTCGACCTGTCCCACGCGCTGCGCACGCACGGCTGGCAGGTGCCGGCCTACACGATGCCGGACAACGCCACCGACGTCTCGGTGCTGCGGGTGGTGGTGCGCGAGGGGTTCTCCGCGGACCTGGCCCGGGCGCTGTTCGACGACATCCGCACCGAGATGGGCCGGCTGGAGCGGCTCCGGCCGAACGGGCAGTTCGACGACCTGCAGCATTTCGCGCACTGAGGCGCGCGGAGCGGTCGGCGCCGATCTGGGAGAATCGGCGCAGGTGAATCTGATCATGGCCGAAACCGAATCCGCGCCGACCCGATCCCCGGCCGCCGGGGGCTCCGCCGCTCCCGCGGCGGAGATGCTGGTGGACCTGGGGGCGATCGCACACAACGTCCGCCGACTGCGCGAGCTCGCCGGCGACGCCGCGGTGATGGCCGTGGTCAAGGCCGACGGCTACGGGCACGGCGCCACCCGGGTGGCCCGCACCGCGCTGGCCGCCGGGGCCGCCGAGCTCGGGGTGGCGACCATCGAGGAGGCGCTGGCGCTGCGCCGCGACGGCATCACCGCCCCGGTGCTGGCCTGGCTGCACGCCCCCGGCGCGGACTTCGACGCCGCGCTGCGGGCCGACGTGCAGGTGGCGGTGTCGTCGCTGCGCCAGCTCGGCGAGGTGCTCGACGCGGTGCGCCGCACCGGCCGGCAGGCGGTGCTCACCCTCAAGGTCGACACCGGCCTGAACCGCAACGGCATCACCGACGACGAGCTGCCCGCGGTCCTCGACGCGGTGGCCCGCGCCCGCGCCGAGGACGCCGTGCGGGTGCGCGGCATCATGAGTCACCTGGTCGCCGGCGACGAGCCGCACAACCCGGTCAACGCCCTGCAGGGGCGGCGGCTGGCCGCCATGCGCGAGCGGGCCGCGGCGGCGGGGGTGCCGGTCGAGGTCGCCCACCTGAGCAACTCGCCGGCCGTGATGACCCGCCCCGATCTGCGCTTCGACCTGGTGCGCCCGGGGATCGCGATCTACGGCCTCAACCCGGTGCCGGACCTCGACGAACCCAACCTGCTGCCGGCCATGACGCTGCGCTGCCGGGTGGCGATGATCAAGCCGGTGCGGGCCGGCGACGGCGTGTCCTACGGCCACACCTGGGTCGCCGAGCAGGACACCACCGTCGCGCTGCTGCCCATCGGCTACGCCGACGGGGTGTACCGGGCGCTGTCGGGCCGGATGGAGGTGCTCATCAACGGCCGGCTGCGCCGCAACGTCGGCCGGATCTGCATGGACCAGCTGCTCGTCGATCTCGGCCCCGGCCCGGTCGACGTCACCGAGGGCGACGAGGCGGTGCTGTTCGGCCCCGGGTTCGACGGTGAGCCCACCGCCGCCGAGTGGGCCGAGATGCTCGGCACCATCCACTACGAGGTGGTCACCAGCCCGCGCGGCCGGGTGGTGCGCAGCTACCGCGAGGAGCGGCGGTGACCGGCCAGCTGCCGCGGTCCGGCAGCGCCGAGCTGCCCACCGCCGAGGACACCCGCGCCCTCGGCGCCCGGCTGGGCGCGCAGCTGCGCGCCGGCGACGTGGTGGTGCTGTCCGGCCCGCTCGGCGCCGGAAAGACCGTGCTGGCCAAGGGCATCGCCGAGGCGCTCGACGTGGCGGGCCCGGTCACCAGCCCGACGTTCGTGCTGGCCCGGGTGCACCGGCCGCGCCGGCCCGGCGGCCCGGCGATGGTGCACGTCGACATGTACCGGCTGCTCGACGCCGGCACCACCGACCTGCTGGGCGAGCTGGACGCCCTTGACCTCGACACCGACCTCGACGACGCGGTGGTCGTCGTCGAATGGGGCGAGGGGGTGGCCGAGCGGCTCTCCGAGCGGTGCCTGGAGATCCGGCTGGAACGCGCCCCGAACACCGAGGTGCGCACCGCCGTGTGGAAATGGAGTGCCCCGTGCTGATCCTGGCCATCGACACCGCCACGCCCGCTGTCACCGCCGGGGTGGTGCGCGCCGACGCGGCGGGCGTGCACACGCTGGCCGAACGGGTCACCGTCGACGCCCGCGCTCACGCCGAGCGGCTCACCCCGAACATCGTTGCCGCCCTTGCCGATTCCGGTGTCGCCAAGACCGACCTGGACGCGGTGGTGGTGGGTTGCGGCCCCGGCCCGTTCACCGGGCTGCGGGTCGGCATGGCCACCGCGGCGGCGTTCGCGCACGCCCTGGACATCCCGGTGCACGGGGTGTGCAGCCTGGACGCCATCGGCGTGCACACCACCGGCACCGTGCTGGTGGTCACCGACGCCCGCCGCCGCGAGGTGTACTGGGCCCGCTATCGCGACGGGGCGCGTATTGACGGCCCGGCCGTCAACGCCCCGGCCGACGTGCCCGCCGACGCCGCGGCGGTGGCCGGCTCCCCGGCGCACGCCGCGCTGTTCGACCTGCCCCGGCTGGACCTGCCGTATCCGACCCCGACCGGGCTGGCGCGCGCCGTGCCGGACCTGTCCGCCGAGCCGGCGCCGCTGGTGCCGCTGTACCTGCGCCGGCCGGACGCCAAGCCCCAGCCGCCGCGTCCGGTGATGCTGCGATGAGCGATGCGACGCCCGGTGCCGACACCATCGAGATCGGTCCGCTGACCCGCGCCGACGCCGCCCGCTGCGCCGAGCTGGAACGGCAGCTGTTCGGCGACGACGACCCGTGGCCGAAGGCGGCGTTCCTGCAGGAGCTGGCCGCGATGAACAACCGTTACATCGCCGCCCGGGACGGCGGCCGGCTGGTCGGCTACGCCGGGATCAGCCGGCTCGGCCGCACCCCGCCGTACGACTACGAGGTGCACACCATCGGCGTCGACCCGGCCTACCAGGGGCGGGGGATCGGCCGGCGGCTGATGCAGGCGATGCTCGACTTCGCCGCCGGCGGGGTGGTGTTCCTGGAGGTGCGCACCGACAACGCCCCGGCCATCGCGCTCTACGAGCGTTTCGGCTTCACCATCGTCGGGCTGCGCAAGCGCTACTACCGGCGCAGCGGCGCCGACGCCTACACCATGCGACGGGAGGCCACCGCGTGATCATCCTGGCCATCGAGAGCTCCTGCGACGAGACCGGCGTCGGCATCGCCGAGCTCGCCGACGACGGCACCGTCACCCTGCTGGCCGACGAGGTCGCCTCCAGCGTCGAGGAACACGTCCGCTACGGCGGGGTGGTGCCCGAGATCGCCTCCCGCGCCCACCTCGAGGCGCTCGGCCCGGCGGTGCGCCGGGCCATGACCACCGCCGGGATCACCCGGCCCGACGTGGTGGCCGCCACCATCGGGCCCGGGCTGGCCGGGGCGCTGCTGGTCGGGGTGGCCGCCGCCAAGGCCTACGCCGCGGCCTGGGAGGTGCCGTTCTACGGCGTCAACCACCTCGGCGGGCACCTGGCCGCCGACGTCTACGAGCACGGACCGCTGCCGGAGTGCGTGGGCCTGCTCGTCTCCGGCGGGCACACCCACCTGCTGCACGTGCGCTCGCTGGGGCAGCCGATCGAGGAGCTGGGCAGCACCGTCGACGACGCCGCCGGGGAGGCCTACGACAAGGTGGCCCGGCTGCTCGGGCTGGGCTACCCGGGCGGGCGGGTGCTCGACGAGCTGGCCCGCACCGGCGACCGGGAGGCGATCGTGTTCCCGCGCGGCATGACCGGCCCCCGCGACGACCCGTACGCGTTCAGCTTCTCCGGGCTCAAGACCGCGGTGGCCCGCTACGTCGAACAGCACCCCGAGGCGTCCCGGGCCGACGTGGCCGCCGGCTTCCAGGAGTCGGTGGCCGACGTGCTCACCGCCAAGGCGGTGCGGGCCTGCACCGACCTGGGGGTGTCGACGCTGCTCATCGCCGGCGGGGTGGCGGCCAACTCGCGGCTGCGCGAGCTGGCCGAACAGCGCTGTGCGGCGGCCGGCATCACGCTGCGCATCCCGCGGCCGCGGCTGTGCACCGACAACGGGGCGATGATCGCCTCGTTCGCGGCGCATCTCATCGCCGCCGGGGCGGCCCCGTCGCCGCTGGACGCCGCCAGCGATCCGGGCCTGCCGGTGGTGGCCAGTCAGGTCGCCTGAGGCGCAGCTGGCAGGGGGGTGCGACAGGCACCGGGCCGACCTTGAGTGCTAGCACTCTCGTGTATAGAGTGCTAGGTGGCAGGCGACCAACCCGCGCCGGCACCCGCGACGACGGCGCACCGGGCGTGGTTGCATGCCGGACACCTGTAATGCCAACGACATCCGGGGAGCGACCCCGGATCACACCCGAACGAGTGGAGGGCTCCATCGTGGCGAGCGTGAACATCAAGCCACTCGAGGACAAGATCCTCGTGCAGGCCAACGAGGCCGAGACGACCACCGCCTCGGGCCTGGTCATTCCCGACACCGCCAAGGAGAAGCCGCAGGAAGGCACCGTCATCGCGGTCGGCCCGGGCCGCTGGGACGAGGACGGCGAGAAGCGGATTCCGCTGGACATCAAGGAGGGCGACACCGTCATCTACAGCAAGTACGGCGGCACCGAGATCAAGTACAACGGCCAGGAGTACCTGATCCTGTCGGCCCGCGACGTGCTGGCGGTCGTCACCAAGTAGCAGACGTGCACCCGCCCCGGAGGCCACCTGTGCGGTGCACGGGCGGTTTCCGGGGCGGCACGCGTAGCGGAGTCAGGACTGACATATGAGCAAGCAGATTGAGTTCAACGAGACTGCGCGCCGCGCAATGGAGGCCGGCGTCGACAAGCTTGCCGACGCGGTCAAGGTCACGCTCGGCCCGCGCGGCCGGCACGTGGTCCTGGCGAAGGCGTTCGGCGGCCCGCAGGTCTCCAACGACGGTGTCACCATCGCGCGCGAGATCGACCTGGAGGATCCGTTCGAGAACCTCGGCGCGCAGCTGGTGAAGTCGGTCGCCACCAAGACCAACGACGTCGCCGGTGACGGCACCACCACCGCGACTGTGCTCGCGCAGGCCCTGATCAAGGCCGGCCTGAAGAACGTCGCCGCGGGTGCCAACCCGATGCAGCTCGGTGTGGGCCTGAACAAGGCCGCCGAGGCGGTCAGCGAGGCGCTGCTCGCCGCGGCCACCCCGGTCAAGGACAAGAGCGCCATCGCGCAGGTCGCCACCGTGTCGTCGCGCGACCCGGAGATCGGCGAGATGGTCGCCGAGGCGATGAGCAAGGTCGGCCACGACGGCGTCGTCACCGTCGAGGAGGGCTCGACGCTGCACACCGAGCTCGACATCACCGAGGGTGTGGCGTTCGAGAAGGGCTTCATCTCGGCCTACTTCATCACCGACTTCGACGCCCAGGAGGCGGTGCTCGAGGACGCCTACGTGCTGCTGCACCGCGACAAGATCAGCTCGCTGCCGGATCTGCTGCCGCTGCTGGAGAAGGTGGCCCAGTCCGGCAAGCCGTTGCTGGTCGTCGCCGAGGACGTCGAGGGTGAGGCGCTGTCCACCCTGGTGGTCAACGCCATCCGCAAGACGCTCAAGGCCGTCGCGGTCAAGGCCCCGTACTTCGGCGACCGCCGCAAGGCGTTCCTGGAGGACCTGGCCATCGTCACCGGCGGCCAGGTGGTCAACCCCGACGTGGGCCTGGTGCTGCGCGAGTGCGGCCTGGAGGTGCTCGGCACCGCCCGGCGTGTGGTCGTCAGCAAGGACCAGACGGTCATCGTCGACGGCGGCGGCACCAAGGAGGCCATCGAGGCCCGGGCGGCGCAGCTGCGCAAGGAGATCGAGGCGACCGACTCCGACTGGGACCGCGAGAAGCTGCAGGAGCGGCTGGCCAAGCTGGCCGGCGGTGTGGCGGTGATCAAGGTCGGTGCGGCCACCGAGACCGCGCTCAAGGAGAAGAAGGAGAGCGTCGAGGACGCGGTCGCCGCGGCCAAGGCCGCGGTGGAGGAGGGCATCATCGCCGGTGGTGGTTCGGCCCTGGCGCAGGCCCGCCCGGTGCTCGACAAGTTGCGTGCCGAGCTCTCCGGTGACGAGGCGATCGGTGTCAATGTGTTCGCCCAGGCGATCACCGCGCCGCTGTTCTGGATCGCGACCAACGCCGGCCTGGACGGGCACGTCGTGGTGAGCAAGGTGGCCGAGCTGCCCAACGGGCAGGGCTTCAACGCCGCCACGCTCGAGTACGGCGACCTCATCGCCGCCGGTGTCGTCGACCCGGTCAAGGTGACCCGCTCGGCGGTGCAGAACGCCGCCTCGGTCGCCCGGATGGTGCTGACCACCGAGACCGCGGTCGTCGAGAAGCCGGCCGAGGAGGAGGAGCACGGCCACGGCCATCATCACGGCCACGCGCACTGACGACGGTCAGGTCGTTACGGAGACGCCCCCGACGGAAGTCGGGGGCGTTTCTGTTGTACGGCGGATTAAACAGTCCCGCTGAGAAGGGAATTTCCGCCGATCAGCAGGTGCGGTCGCCCAACCGCTATGCAGGCACGGCGTCGGTGTTGCCGTAGCACGGTGGGCCCCATAGTCCCCGCCCCGCCGCCCTCGCTTCCCGCTCGGCAGCCAGGATCTCGCCGTACTTCTGGACCGGGGTGCGGTTGTAGACGTATGCGTGGGCCGCGCCCGCCCGGGCCGCCTCCACGGAGTAGTTCCAGCCGTCGGCCTTGACGAAGATAGGCGAGCGTGCGGTTAACTGCAGTTGGATGATCCACGTGGTGCGGCTGTGCAGGCTCAACTTGTCGGCCGGTGCGTTTAGTCTCCACGCAGATTGAACTTCCGGACCAGGGGCTGTGATGGATGACGGGATCGAACCGAGACTTGTGGAGGTTCTCGATGTCCCGAGGCTTGGTGCGGTCGTTCGCGGCAATGCGGGCTCGTTGCCGTGGCGTTTGGTCGACGAGTCGGGTGCCGGCGTAAACCACGTCAATCTGTGGTTGGCCGACCTGTTCGCGTGCGACAACTCGCCTGCGACGCTGCGCGCCTATGCGTACGACCTACTGAGCTGGAGTCGTTTCCTCGGCGCACTGCAGGTTTCGTGGACTCAGGCAACGCGGGGCGAAGTCCGGGACTGGGTGAGGTGGTACCGGTGTCGCGCGAACCCGCAACGACGCCGCGGATCGAGTGCGGATACTCATCGGCCGACCCCAGGTTCTGTGAACGAGCGGACGGGCAAGGCCTACCTGGAGTCTTCCTACGCGCGGTCGTCGATGAATCGCAGACTGTCGTCGCTCAGTGGCTTCTACGAGTTCGCCCTGGAGTCGGATCTCGGGCCGCTCATCAACCCGGTACCGAAATCGCGCGACGATCTCACTCGACTCGACGTGCACCGCCAGCACTTCGATAACCCGCGCCCCCAAAAGCGCGCGCCTTATCGGCAGAAGCTAGTGGAACGTGCGCCGCGCGCGCTCAGCGACGACCTGTACGAGGAGGTATTTGCATCGCTGAGAACAAACCGCGACCGTGCCATTGTCGCTACGGCGATCTCCTCTGGTTTACGCGCCAGTGAACTGCTCAGCATGCGGCGGGGGATGCTCCATGCCGCCGACCAAACCGCCGATGTAATACCCAAGGGCGGGAATGGAAGTCGTGTCATGGTCCGTATCAGTCCCACTGCGTATCTCTGGATCGCCCGGTACCTTGCTGAGCGCCCCGTGGGTCCGCCTGAAGAGCCAGTCTGGCTGACATTGCGCGGCACACCGCGGCCGCTGAGCTATTGGGCAATGCGACAGATCCTTGAACGCAGCAACGCGCTGCTGGGCTCCAACGTCACGATGCATGACTTCCGGCACACCTTCTGCATGCGTCTCGCCCAGGACGAGAACATGACCATCGCGGAAATGCAGGAGCTGATGCGGCACGCGTCGATCGCCAGCACCACACGCTACCTGCGACTCACCGTAGCCGAACTCGTCGACAAACTTGATCAGCACTGGAATAGACCCCCGTCACCGCAGCCCACGCCGGCGAAAGGCTATGCGGCAGAAGATCTCCAAGTTCTTTTCGGTCGGGCATTCTGATGGCGCGGGTGCTCACGCGTGCCCAGTCGCTGGCGAGTTCGTCTGCGTTTGCCAACCATCCAGTCGAAGTACTGCCTTCGCTGTCCCCGACGCCCGAGGACCATCCGTGGTTCGGAAACACTGTCACCTGCGCCGAACGTGAACGCATCATCACTGCGGGACTTCCGCTCGTGATGGCACGGATGAGTGAGAAGTACCGCAGCGAGGCAGTAGCCCGCAGCGGTGCACGGCTCTGGCTGAGTCGCCTATTGGACTGGCTGGATGGCTTTGTCGGCGACAGTTATCAAGACCGTTGGATCGCCAGCGATTCCGATCGCCAGCCGAAGGCGTGGTGCCCAGCCTTATCAACCGGATCGCATACACGGCTTGGGGCAAGGCTGTCGATCAACGCACTCATAATGCTGGGGGTCATTCGTCCCGGCCATGACTGGTTGATCGAGAACAAGCAGGCGCGGTTCTACCGTGACTGGACGACCACGCACGAACCGAAGGCGTGGGATCGCTACTTCGCCGCCGCGGAGCACGAGGGCGCACCGGAAGTGAAGAAATGGCGAACCGCCACCCACCTGGTACGTATCAGCATCTGCAACGGGCTGCCAATCACCGAGCTGCACAGCCAGCATGTGTTGGCCTACCGAGACTTTCTCGTCTCGACCGGCAGGATGCCGGGGGATCTTCTCGCCATGTGGCACTACGGACGCCGCGGCGGACTGTTCGCCGGTGAAGCCGACGACCTGCGGCACTACCTCATCGCCAAACGTCTCAGTCCCACCGAACTGGTCGACCGCTTCAATGTGCGAGCTCCCAGCGTGCGAGGACTGTTGATCGCCTACCTCGCCGAGATCGCCGTCGGTCAGGACTACGCCAGCCTGGACGGAACCAGCCGAAACCTGGTGAAGCTGTTCTGGAAACCGATCGAAGACGCCAACCCCGGCATCGACACAATCAGTTTGACGAAGGCCCAGGCATCCGCCTGGAAAGAGTGGTTGCGCACCAAACCGGATGGGACTCCGCGCCGGCACGCCGAGAGCATTCTGGGAGCGGTCCGCAGCTTCTACCTCGACGTGGCTGCCTGGTCCCACGAGGATCCCTCGACGTGGGCCCATTGGGCTGTCTCATGCCCGGTCAGCATCCGCGACGTCCGAGGCCAGCAGAAGCGCCGGGCCCAGCGGGCACACCGCATGCATGCCCGCACCCGCACCCTCACCCCGCACGTCGATGCACTCGTCGCTGCAGCCCGGCGGGCGTACGTGCAAGCAGCAGAGCTGCAAGCGGTCGCGACGACAGCGCCGTTCGGTGAACCGTTCGCCGTGCACGGGAGCACCTACATCAAGCACACACCGGGCAAGCGGGCCGACCGAGTGCGCATCCATGTTCTGCAGGATGGATCGGAGAAGCGGGTTGACATCCACTACACCGTGACACGGGCCTTCATGACCTGGACGATCATCGAGGTGTTGCGCCACACCGGTATCCGGATCGAAGAGATGCTGGAGCTGACCCATCTGAGCATCAAGCAGTACCGCAAACCCGATGGCACCGTGATACCGCTCCTGCAGATCGCACCGAGCAAGACCGATCAGGAGCGGATATTTCCCTGCAGCCCGGAGTTGACCACCACCTTGGCGCGACTGGTCGAGTTCGTCAGCATCGATGGCCGCGTTCCGCTGTGCTGCCGAATCGACACACAGGAACGCCAGGTGTCGGCGCCGATGCCGCATCTGATCCAGATCCGAGAGGGTGGACGGTCGCGGGTAATCAACCAGTGCACGGTCCGAAAGTGGTTATCAGAGCTGGCCAACAGCATGGCCTTGAAGGACGCTGACGGTACTTCGCTGCATTTCACGCCACACGACTTTCGCCGGATCTTCATCACCGACATCGTCAACGCCGGGTTCCCGATCCATTTGGCCGCAAAGATGGTGGGCCACAACAATATCGAAGTCACGCGCGGCTACACCGCGGTGTATCAGAAAGATGTCTTCGAGGCATATGACCGGTTCATCGACAACCGTAGACAGGCACGGCCATCGGCCGAATACCGTGAGCCCACCCAAGCCGAATGGGACGAGTTCGTCGAACACTTCGGCCAGCGCCGGATCGCGCTCGGCAATTGCCACCGCCCCTATGGATCTGACTGTTCCCATGAACATGCCTGCATCCGGTGCGATTTCTGCGAGGTTGAACCGGCCCAGGCCGCAAGGCTCGATGAGATCCGTGACAACCTTCGCCTCCAGGTGGTCGAGGCCCAAAAGAACCGGTGGCTGGGCGACGTTAACCAATTACGCCTCACCATTGAACACGCCGACCGCAAGGCGGCGAGGCTGGCAGCCCTCACCGAGGCGGCCCCGGTACTCCTTGCCGCGCACACGTCCTGACGCGAGCAGTAAGGGACCGTCCTTCTGACAGCTAGGTGCAGCAGTTGGGGTCGAGGACGACGCAGAGTGCCTGCAGGGCTTCGGGTTTGACGCGGTGAAAGACGTTCATGCCGCGCCGGTCGGAGATCACCAGCCCGGCTTTGCGGAGCTGGCCCAGGTGGTGGCTGACGGTGGATTCACTCAGGTCGAGCACCGCGGCCAGATCGCCGCTGGTCTCTTCGCCGGGGCGTGAGCTGAACAGCAGCGACATCATCTTGACCCGCACCGGGTCGGCGAGCGCCTTGAGCCGCATCGCGACCTGCAGGGCATCGGCGTCGCTGATCGGGCCCGCGGCGACCGGGGCGCAGCACACCGGGGCGGACATGTCGATCACGGGCAGCGCTTTGGGCATGACCCCATCCTGCCACCTGTCTTGACATATATCAAAAAGGTGGCATCCTGAGGTCGACGCGCCAGTTCGATATATGTCTCATCCCTAGTGGGAGGTCCATCATGTCCCGTATGCAACTCGCCCTCAACGTCGATGACCTCGACGAGGCGATCACGTTCTACACCAAACTGTTCGGCGTCGACCCCGCCAAGGTCAAGCCCGGCTATGCCAACTTCGCCGTCGCCGAGCCGCCGCTGAAGCTGGTGCTGCTGGAAAATCCCGGTAAGGGCGGCACCATCAACCACCTCGGCGTCGAGGTCCAATCCAGCGACAAGGTGCACGCCGAGATCGCCCGCCTGACCGGCGAGGGGCTGTTCACCGATGAGGAGATCGGCACCACGTGTTGCTTCGCCACCCAGGACAAGGTCTGGGTGACCGGGCCGGCCGGAGAGAAATGGGAGGTCTACACGGTGCTGGCCGACTCCGACACCTTCGGCACCAGCCCACAGCACCTCGACGATTCCGCCGACGGCGAGGGTGGGGTGTGTTGCGGCGGAGCCTCCAAGGAGGCTGACCCCGCCGCAGCGTCCTGTTGCTAGCCGATCGCACCTGCCGCGGCCGTGGTCACATGGCCGCGGCAGGCGCATGATCGGGGCATGGACCGCGATGCCATCGCTGCCGATCTGGAGCGCGCGCGTGTCACGTTCCACCAGCTACTGGCGGCCGCCGGCCCCGACGACTGGGATGCGCCGACGCGCGGAACCCGGTGGACCAACGAACAATTGCTGTTCCACATGGTGTTCGGCTACATGGTCGTGCAGCGGCTGCTGCCCCTGGTGCGGGTGATGGGCCGACTACCTGACCGCGTCAGCGGGGCATACGCCCGGTTGCTCAACGCCGCGACCACGCCGTTTCATCAAATCAACTACTACGGATCATGCGCCGCCGCCATGGTCTACAACCGGCGCAGGATGGGCGCCAAACTCGACCGGGTCATCGACTCACTGCAACACCGGCTCGCCCGCGAGACCGACGACACCCTGCGGCGCGGCATGCATTTCCCGCCGGAATGGGATCCGTTCTTCTCCGACTACATGATGCTGGAAGACGTCTACCGCTACCCCGGGCGCCACTTCGACTTCCACGCCGCCCAACTCACCTTCACCTGACGTTTCATTTGCCAACAACTTCGATATCCGTCAATATTGATGTATGTCGAAGTCGCAGGAGTCGTTGACCGACGGGGACGCGTGCTGCCCACCCGGGGCGCTGCTGCGCGAACCCCTTACCGCCGCGGACGCGGCGGACATGGCGGTCAAACTCAAAGCGCTGGCCGATCCGGTACGCCTGCAGCTGTTCTCCGCGATCGCCAGCCACGCCGGTGGTGAGGCCTGCGTCTGCGACATCTCCGCCGACATCGAGGTGTCACAACCGACCATCAGCCACCACCTCAAAGTGCTGCGCGACGCCGGGCTACTGACCTCACAGCGCCGGGCCTCCTGGGTGTACTACGCCGTGGTGCCCGACGCGCTGGCCAGCCTCGCCGTCCTGTTCGGCATTGACGCAGCCGCCGGGGTGTCGGCATGACCGACACCACCACCCCGGCCCCAGCGGTCGTGGGCAAGCTCTCCACCCTGGATCGGTTCCTGCCGCTGTGGATCGGCGCGGCGATGGTCGCCGGGTTGCTGCTGGGCCGCTGGGTTCCCGGCTTGAACACCGCGCTGGAAAGCGTTCAGCTGGACGGGATTTCACTACCCATCGCTCTTGGCCTGCTCATCATGATGTACCCGGTGCTGGCCAAGGTCCGCTACGACCGCCTCGACACCGTCACCGGCGACCGCAAGCTGCTGCTGTCCTCACTGGTCCTGAACTGGGTGCTCGGCCCCGCGCTGATGTTCGCGCTCGCGTGGCTGCTGCTGCCCGACCTGCCCGAATACCGGACCGGCCTGATCATCGTCGGCCTGGCCCGCTGCATCGCCATGGTCATCATCTGGAACGACCTGGCCTGCGGCGACCGGGAAGCCGCCGCCGTCCTCGTGGCGCTCAACTCGATCTTCCAGGTCATCATGTTCGCCCTGCTGGGCTGGTTCTATCTGTCGGTGCTGCCCGGCTGGCTCGGCCTGGAACAGACCACCATCGACACCTCCCCGTGGCAGATCGCCAAGTCCGTGCTCATATTTCTGGGCATCCCGCTGCTGGCCGGCTACCTGTCGCGCCGGCTCGGCGAGAAAACCAAGGGCCGTGACTGGTACGAGGCCAAGTTCCTGCCCCGGATCGGGCCGTGGGCGCTCTACGGGCTGCTGTTCACTATCGTGATTCTCTTTGCGCTGCAAGGCGACCAGATCACCCACCAACCGTTCGACGTCGCCCGCATCGCCCTGCCGCTACTAGCGTACTTCGCGATCATGTGGGGCGGAGGCTACCTGCTCGGCACCATGCTCGATCTCGGTTATGAGCGCACCACCACCCTGGCGTTCACCGCCGCGGGCAACAACTTCGAACTCGCCATCGCCGTCGCGATCGCCACCTACGGCGCCACCTCCGGCCAAGCCCTGGCCGGCGTCGTCGGCCCGTTGATCGAAGTCCCGGTCCTGGTCGGGTTGGTCTACGTGTCCTTGGCGTTGCGCAACCGGTTCCACCACCACACCTCCCAACACCTTCCTGCCGACGGCTCGACGACGAGAACGGAACCCAATCCATGACTGACAGCCCCGTCACCCACGAGCTTCGCCACGATCTGTCCATCGACCAGCAACTCGCCCTGAAAACCGCGGCGACCCGGCTGGGCGGTGAGTTCGATGGCACCTTCGGTACCGAAACCATCGAACGGTTCTTGCATTCGTCCTACGACCAGTTCGCCGGCCGGGCCACCATTCCGAACTTCCTGCCGCTGTTGGCCGAACGGTTCGCCCGCCAACGCCTGCACGCCCTGGCGAGAGTGGAAGGAAAGATCAGCGACGGCAAACCGACCGTGTTGTTCCTGTGCACCCACAACGCCGGCCGCTCGCAGATGGCGCTGGGCTACTTCACCCACCTGGCCGGTGACCGGGCCGTCGCCTGGTCCGGTGGATCCGAACCCGGCAACGAGATCAACCCCGCCGCGATCGCTGCCATGCACGAAGTCGGTATCGACATCACTGGCGAATACCCCAAACCCTGGACCGACGAAATTGTGCAGGCGGCCGACGTCGTCATCACCATGGGCTGCGGGGACGCCTGCCCGATCTTCCCCGGGAAACGCTACGAGAACTGGGAACTGCCCGACCCCGCCGGCCAGGGCCTCGACGCCGTCCGCCCGATCCGCGACGACATCGAAGAACGCGTCCACCGTTTGTTGGCCGACCTGAACGTGCCCGTCACCCGGTAGCCGCGAAAACCTCAAGGGAACACACCGAATATGGCTGACACATCAGTGTTGTTCGTCTGCGTCAGTAACGCCGGAAAATCGGTCATGGCCGCCGGGCTCATGCGCCAGATCGCCGGACCGACCATCCACGTCAGCTCGGCGGGCACCCGCGCCAAGACCGCCGTCAACGACCTCTCGGTACAAGCCTTGGCAGAAGTCGGCGTCGACATCAGCGACCATCAGCCCGCCCAACTCACCGCGCAGATGCTCGACGACGCCGACCTGGTCGTCATCGTCGGCAGCCAAGCCCACCTCGACGAGTACTGTCCCGGCGTCACCATCCAGCGGTGGGATACCGACGAACCCTCCTTGCGCGGCATCGACGGAATCGACCGCATACGAATCATCCGCGACGACATCACCACGCGCGTCCAGGCCTTGGCCGCCAACCTTTCCACCGCGATCACACCACCCACCGGCCAGCCATCCCGATCCAACGCGCGTATTGAGCGAAGCTAGATGTATGCGTGTGGAACTTCTCACGAGCCCGGGATGTCCGAATGCGGCGGCGGCTCGGCGCTTGCTCGCCGAGTGTCTGTCTGAGGTTGATATCGCTGAAGATGTGGTGGTGGAAAGGGTCGGTGGATATCCATCGCCAACAGTGCTCGTTGATGGTATGGATGTCATGAAGCCGGGCACTGAGCTGGCAGCTGATGCGTGCCGATTGGACCTTCCGACCAGGGATCGCGTGCTGGCGGCGCTTCGGAGTGCGACGCCGTTGACGTGATCGATCCGGGGTCTTACCCCGATGTTGCGGCCCCGAGTTCAGCTGGCTGCCGTGGTCTTCTGGTTGCGGGTGTGGGCCAGCCGGTGGGAGTCGGTTCCGGTTTCGATGATGGTGCCCCCGAGGGGCTTGGTGCGTCCGGCGCGCACGCCGTTGGCGATGACGACGATTTCGGCGAGTTCGTGCACCGCGACGACCGCGGCCAGCCCGAGGACACCGGTGAGGGCGAGCGGAATGAGCACCGTAATCAATGCCAGTGAGAGGCCGACGTTTTGCAGCATGATCCGCCTCGCGCGCCGCGCGTGGGCCAGTGCTTGGGTGAGGTGGCGCAGGTCTTCACCCATCAGCGCGACGTCGGCGGTTTCGATGGCCACGTCGGTGCCCATCGCGCCCATGGCGATACCCAAATCGGCAGTGGCCAGGGCCGGGGCGTCGTTGACGCCGTCACCGACCATGGCCGTCGAGGAACGTTGGCGCATTTGACCAATTAGCGCGGCTTTGTCTTCGGGCCGCAGATCGGCATGCACGACCTCGATGCCCACCTGCTTGGCCAATGCGTGGGCGGTCGCTTGGTTGTCACCGGTGAGCATGGCCACCTGATACCCGCCGCGGCGCAGCTGGGCGACGACGTGGGCGGCTTCGGGCCGCAGCTCATCGCGCACCGCGACTGCCCCGATGATCTGGTCGTTGTCTTCGATGAGCACGGCGGTGGCGCCGGCGGCCTGCATGGCCGCGACCTGGCCGGCCAGCGGGCCGGGGTCAAGCCAGCCGGGGCGGCCCAGCCGCAATCGACGGCCATCCCGCGCGCCGGTCAACCCGGCACCGGTGACCGCCTGCACGTCATCAGCCGGTTGCACGGGGCCCTGCGCGGCGGCGAGAATCGCTGCCGCGAGGGGGTGTTCGCTGCGGGCCTCCAACGCCGCCGCCACATCCAGCACGTGCTCGCGGGTGGCGCCGTTGGTGGTGGCGACGTCGATGACGGTGGGTGCGTTGGCGGTCAGGGTGCCTGTCTTGTCCAGCGCGATCGTGCGGACCGCGCCCAGGGCTTCCAGCGCCGCCCCGCCCTTGACCAAGACACCGAGCTTGCTAGCCGCGCCGATCGCGGCGACCACCGTGACCGGCACCGAGATCGCCAGCGCGCAAGGAGAGGCCGCCACCAACACCACCAGGGCACGTTCGATCCACACCAGCGGATCGCCCAACACGCTGCCGATGGCGGCGATGAGGACCGCGGCGATCATGATCGCGGGGACCAGGGGTTTGGCGATGCGGTCGGCCAGGCGCTGGGCTTCGCCCTTGCGGGACTGCTCGGCCTCCACGATCGCCACGATGCGGGCCAACGAGTTGTCAGCAGCAGTGGACGTGACCTCAACCTCCAGCACGCCGGTGCCGTTGATCGACCCGGCGAACACCTCATCACCGGGCCCGGCCTCTACCGGCACGGATTCGCCGGTGATGGCCGAAACATCCAGCGCCGTGCGCCCCGACACGATCGTGCCGTCGGTGGCGACGCGTTCGCCGGGCTTGACCAGCATCCGGTCACCCACCGCCAACTCTGCTGGGGCGATGGTGGTTTCGGTACCGTCGCGGAGCACGGTGGCCTCATCGGGCACCAGCGACAACAACGCCCGCAGACCTCGGCGGGTGCGGGCGAGGGAGTATTCTTCGAGGCCCTCGCTGATGGAGAACAGGAACGCCAGCATGGCGGCCTCGCCGACCTCGCCGAGGATCACCGCGCCGACCGCGGCGATCGTCATCAGCGTGCCGACCCCGATCTTGCCCTGTGCCAGCCGGCGCAGCGTCGAAGGCACGAACGTGTAGGCACCGATCACCAAGGCGAGCGCATACAGGCCGATTTCGACCGCATGGGGGCCGCCGGACCAGCCGACCACATAGCCGGCCAAAAGCACCACGCCCGCCACCGCGGCGGCGCGCAGTTCGGTGATCTCCCAAAGCCGTTCGGGTTCCTGCTCGTCCTCGCCGGGGCGGTCGTCGCTGCCGCAGCCGCACGCCTCACTCATCGCCCAACCTTCTTCCGCTCAGTCGGGTGGCCGTAGTTGGGGCACAACGCCACCGCGTTGCCGGTGGCCTCCAAGACAGCTTCGGCGGCCCGCAACATGTCCAGTAGTTCCGGGCGGGCCAGCCGATACACCGAGGCGCGGCCCTGCGGCCGGAAATCCACCAGCCCGCAGTCGCGCAGGCACGCCAGATGCGCCGACACCGTCGACTGCGCCAACCCCAACTCGCCGGTCAGATCCACCACCCGCGCCTCACCGACCGCCAGCCGGCGCAGGATCGCCAACCGGGTGCCATCCGAGAGGCTGTGAAACAACGCCGTCGCCGCATCCACATTCCCGCACATCGCGGGATCGACCGAACCACTTTTCATCGCCACACGACGATGATAGCGTCCAACACTATTGATCGGTCAACCCCGCCAACATCGATACAACCCGATGGATGAGGACGCAGGGCGGGGACGGGCCGACCGGGAAGGAGCAGGCGATGGCACTGACTGCACTGGGCCTGTTCGCGATGTTGATGCTGGTGATCGGGGCCTGTCGGCGCCGGATCCAGCTGGCCCGCATCGGCGACAGCGGCAACCGGCGGGGTTGGCGGCCCGACGGCACCCTGGAATGGTGGGCGCTCGCGCTCGCCGACGTGGGCTATCTGCTGGTCGGCGTCGGCGCCCCAGCGGCGGCCCTGGCCGGGCTCGCCCCACTGCGTTTCGCCGACCATCTGCTGGTTCATGCGACTGGGATCGCGGTTGCGGTGGTGGGCATCGGGCTGACCTTGCAGGCCCAGCTGGGGTTGGGGGCCTCGTGGCGGATCGGGGTTGATGAGACCGAACGCACCGAGCTGGTCACCGGCGGCCCGTTCGCGATTGTGCGCAACCCGATCTTCACCACACTGCTGCTCACCCTGACCGGCCTGACGCTGATGGTGCCCAACCCGATAGCGATCGCCGGCCTGCTGATCGCGATCGCCGGCATCCAGCTGCAGGTGCGCGAAGTGGAAGAGCCCTACCTGCGCCGCGTCCACGGCCACACCTACCGCGACTACACCACCCGAGTGGGGCGCTTCCTACCGTGGCTCGGCCGCACCAGAGATGAGACCAATGATGCTGCCCGACACTACACCTGACTTCGACACGGTCGAGGCGACGGCGGCGTTTGTCGACCTGGCCGGCTACAGCATCCTCACCGAAATCTGCGGCGACCACGAAGCCGCCCAGCTCGCCGCGCGGCTTGCCGACCTGGCACAGGCTGCACTACAACCGGGCGTGAGGCTGGTGAAGACGATCGGGGACGCGGTCATGTTGACCGCCGACACACCCACCCAGATGCTGGCCACCCTCACCGACCTGGCAGAGCAGGTCGCCGGCGAGGACGGGTTCCTGGCGCTGCGCGCCGGAATCCATCACGGACCCGTCATCGCCCGCGGCGGCGACGTGTTCGGCCACACCGTCAACATCGCCGCCCGCATCACCGCACTCGCCGGGGCCGGCCACGCCGTGATCACCGACCCGATCGCGGCTGCCGCTACCCGACAAGGCCTGTCCACCCCAGCGATCGGTGCTCCGCCGCTGCGCAGCATCACCACCCCGATTCCGCTACACACGCTGGCCCTGACCGAGGCCCGCTACCCCCGCGACCCGGTCTGCGGCATGCGGATCAACCCGGAAACCGCCCGGGCGCGACGCCGCTACCAGGACCGGGATTGGTGGTTCTGCTCGACCGACTGCGCCCACCAATTCACCACCACCCCAAGCACTTACACATCGACACTCCCGGTCACCGCCAGTGAACGGCAGCCGACATGAGCCGCCCCTGGGGCCGCAACCGGCTCAAATTCGCCCTGGCCGGACCGCTGTTCGAAGCCGGCAACCGGTTCATCCCCGGCCGACCCCATGACCGGCTCGCCCAGCTCGTCGCCGACCAGAAACCGAAACGAGTGCTCGAACTGTGCGGCGGCACCGGCTACGCCGCCCGCCTGCTCGCCCGCAAATCCCCGAGCACACGAGTGGATTGCCTCGACATCTCCCCGGAAATGCTGGCCGTCGGCCGCCGCTACCTCACCCGCGCCGGGATCGGTACCGTGGCGCTGCATGAAGGTGACGCCGCCGCACTGCCGTTCGGCAATGACACCTTCGACGTGGTGATGAGCGTGTTCGGCTGGCACGAACTGCCCACCGACATCCGCCACCGCGCCATCGACGAAGCCATCCGCGTTCTACGTCTCGCCGGCCAGGTCATCGCCATCGACCTCGACCCACCACCCACCGCCCGCACCATCTTCGAGACCTACATGCGGCTCGCCGAACGACCCCACGCCCGCGACGTCCTGGGCACCGGCCTGGCCGACGCATTCACCGCACACGGACTGGCCGTCACCACCCATCTGCCCGCGCGCAGCTGGGCCGCCCCGTTCCAGATCGTCCACGCCCACAAAAGAGGTATCTGAATGGCGCGCACCAGCCGCATCCTGCTCACCGCGTTCGTCATCGCCGCCATGGCGATCGGGGCGCTGGTCTACCTGTCAGTGCGCGACCGCGACTCGACCACCACGGCACAGCCCGATACCGGCGAGGCCGGGCAGGTGGTGCGCGAGAACAGCCACCGACTCAACACGGTGCCCGACAGCACGGTGACGTTCGTGGAGTTTCTCGACTTCGAATGCGAGGGCTGCCGCGCGGTCTACCCAGAGATCGAAAAAGCGCGGGCCGAATACGGCGACCGGGTGAATTTCGTGATCCGCTACTTCCCGCTGCAAGCCCACGTCAACGCCGAGCGGGCCGCCCGCGCGGTGGAAGCCGCCGCCCAGCAAGGCCAACTGGAGGCGATGTATCGCAAAATGTATGACACCCAAGCCCAGTGGGGTGAAAAGCAAACCCCAGCCGATGACGTATTCCGCGGATTCGCAACAGAACTCGGCCTGGACATGGCCGAGTTCGACGCGGCCTACGCCAATCCCGCCACCCTCGAACGCATCCAACTCGACATGGCCGACGGCCGCGCCTTGGGCGTGCAGGGCACCCCGACCTTCTTCCTCAACGACACCCGCATCCAGCCACACAGCTATGAAGACCTAGCCCAGGCCTTCGATCAAGCGCTCGCCGAGAACTAGGTGTAACTCCCAGACAGGTTGTGAACGGCGTGGTGAGCGGAAGTAGGTGAGGACCTCCGGTATCGGTGTGGTTACCAAACACGCACATCCGATTACCGAGAGGTCCTCATGGTCCACGCTAATGCTTCGTTGACTCCTCGTGGGCGGTTGCGGCTTGCGCAGGCTGTTGTTGATCAGGGCTGGAGTTTGCGGCGCGCTGCTGAGCG
>Ga0207747_1000641_pt1 | contig 35495 bp, 35 predicted proteins | sample HigsolmetaGSP11D_FD_184839 | JGI IMG/M metagenome (GOLD analysis project Ga0207747, IMG submission 184839) | High solid enriched microbial communities from the Joint BioEnergy Institute, USA - SP1-1-D (SPAdes) | ecosystem: Engineered > Bioreactor > SSF (Solid state fermentation) > Aerobic >...
GGGTTTCGGTCCTTGCCCAGCCTGTCCATTTCGGCCCAGAAGCCGTCCATGGTGGCCTTGCCGGCCTTGTAGCCGTAGTAGGACAGGTAGCAGTAGACGTAGTCGCGCTCGGCGCACCACTGCCAGGTCTCGACCGAGCCGCCGCCCGGGATCCAGATCGGCGGATGCGGCTGCTGGATCGGGCGCGGCCAGATGTTGACATAGCGCTGCTGATTGAAGCGGCCGTTGAAGGCGAAGGTGTCGCGCTCGGTCCAGGCGCGCAGCACCAGGTCATGCGCCTCATGGTAGCGCTCGCGCAACTGTGACGGGTTCTGGCCATAGGCGAAGCAGGTGTCCATCGGCGTGCCCACCGGAAAGCCGGCGATCAGCCGCCCGCCGGAGATCACGTCCAGCATGGCGAACTCCTCCGCCACCCGGGTCGGCGGGTTGTAGAGCGCCAGGCTGTTGCCCATGACGCAGAGCGGCACCGAGGTGGTGCGCCGGGCCAGCGCGGCGGCGATCAGGTTGGGCGAGGGCATCAGCCCGTAGCCGTTCGAGTGGTGCTCGTTGACGCAGATCGCGTCGAAGCCGCAGTCCGCCGCGAACTCCAGCTCGTCCATGAAGTCGTTGTACATCAGGTGCGCCCGCTTCGGATCGAACAGCGAGCTGTGGATGTCCACCCAGACCGAAGGGTGCTTCTCCCGGAAGTCCTCCGGCAGCTCGGTATAGGGCATCAGGTGAAACCACATCAGCTTCATGGCCTTCCCCCGCATTTTCGATGGCGTCGCGCCCGCATCACGCGGGCTTCACCTGTCCCATCTCCAACTGCCAGCCTGCCGCCGTCAGTGGGAACTCCTTCACGGTGTTGCGCACGGCGATCTGATAGATCGGCTGGAACAGGATGAAGTGGTTGGCCTGGTTCACCATGCGCCGCTGCCACTCGATCCAGAGTTGCGCGGCCTTCGCCTTGTCCGGCTCCTCCGCCGCCTGCTTCACCAGGGCCACATCCTCCGCCGGCGGCTGCCAATGCACTCGTTTCGCGACGCGCTCCACCACCGCCGCGGCCCAGAGCTCGTTTTCCACCGCCGGCGGGTTCCAGAAGGTCAGCACGCCGCCCTTGGATTGGCCGGTCGTGTAGGCGGTGCGGAGGTTCACCTGATCCATTGGGGCCAGCCGCGCGCGGATGCCGACGCGGCCGAGATCCGCCTGGATCTTCTGTGCGAGCAACTGGTAGCTCACCCCGGCGACGGCGGCATTTCCGTAGGCGATCTCGAATTCGAAGCCGTCCGGGAAGCCACCCTCCTGCAGCAGGCGCTTCGCGCGGTCGAGATCCTGGCGGTAGCCGATCTCGCGGGCGATCTGGTCGGTGCTCCCGTTCACGCCAATCGGCAGGAAATGCGCCGGCCGCAATGCGGCGCCGCCCAGCATGTTGTTGATGATGCCGTCATAGTCGATGGCATAGCCGATCGCCTGGCGGCATGCCTTCTGGGCCAGGGCGCGATTGAACTCCGGCTCCTGCGTCAGCGCCATGTAGACGAAATCGAGGCTGGGCAGGCGTTCGGTGCGGACCTCGCGCTCGTCCTTCAAGGTGGCGATCTGCTCCGGGATCAGGTTGAAGGCGGCTTGGATATCGCCGCGGCGGATGGCCAGAAGCTGCGCTGCGCTGTCGCTGAAATGGCGGATCACCACGCGCTCAAAGGCGGGCGCGCCGCGCCAGTGGTGCGGGTTGCGGACAAGCTGGATCTGCTGGTTCCTTTCCCAGCGCACCAGGCGGTAGGGGCCGGTGCCGGCGCTGTTCTGGTTCAGCCAGTCCGTCGCCTTGTCCTTCTCCTTCGCATCGGCGGCATCGGTGCCGCCATGCTGCTGCACCACCTTCTTCTCCAGCACCACGAAGGCCGGGGCGCAGAGGATGTTCAGCACCGGCGCGGCCGGATCGTTCATGATGAGGTCTATGGTGTGGGGATCCACCACCTCCGCCCGGTCCACCGATTTCAGGTATTGCTGGGTCTGCTCCTTCATGTTGATCAGGCGATTGAAGCTGAAGACCCAGTCCTCGGCGGTCACCGGATTGCCGCTGGCGAATTTCACGCCCTCGCGCAGGGTGAAGCGCCAGCCCTTGCCATCGGGCGTGCGTCGCCATTCGGTGGCAAGTGCCGGCTTGGGGTTGATGTAGTCGCCTGGATCAAGCGTCATCAGCGCGTCATAGACGGCGGCAAGGGTCATCGGCGGCGTGTATTGCGCCTGCCGCACGGGATCGAGGGTGACGGTGTCGCTGATGTCGATGCCGATGACCAGCGTGTCGCGCCGCGCCTGCGCATAGGCGCGCCCCTGTGGCAGCAGCGCCGCCCCGGCGGCGCCGAGGCCAAGAACCTCCAGCAATTCGCGCCGGCGAACCGGCCGGAATTCCTCGGTGATCGGCATCGCTCCCTCCCCAGGGACTATTTCCGCCACGATAGAGGCCGGGGGACGGGGAAGGGAAGCCGCTCAACGGCCGCGGGGCGGCTCACGCCTCGATGATGACGTAGTCCTCCTCGATCCGCACCGGGAAGGTTTCCGCGGCATAGGGACCCTCCACCAGCGCCGCGCCCTTCTGCACTTCCGCCGGGAACTGCCGCACCTGCACGCGGCGCGGGTCGAACCAGGACTTGCCGGTGCGGATATCGAATTCCCAGTAGTGCCAGGGGCAGCGGATCATCTCACCACGGCGGGAGTAGCGGTACTCGCCCGGCTCGGGGGATTCGACATGGCCGGAGAGGGTGCCGGCGCAGAGGCTGCCGCCCTGGTGCGGGCAGCGGTTCGACAGCGCGAAAAACTCGCCGCCGAGATTGAAGACGACGATCTGCTTCCCCCCGGCCTCCACCAGCTTGCGGCTGCCGGGCGGGATCTCCGCAACCGCGGCCACGACATGCTTCGCCATTCCACCTCCCCCCCGCGGCGACTGGCCGTTCAGAATCCGTAGAGCGCCCGCGCATTGCTGCCATAGATGTCCCGCCGCCGTTCCGCCGGCAGGAAGCCCGGGATCGCCTGGCGCGGATCGTCGAAGTCCCAATGCGGGTAGTCGCTGGCAAAGAGGATCCGGTCCCAGCCGATCCAGCCCATGATGTCGGTAAGGTGCTGGCCGCGCTCCGGCTCCTCCATTGGTTGGGTGGAAACCCAGATGTGCTCGCGGATGTACTCGCTTGGCGCCCGCTTCAGGTGCGGAACCTCCGCCTTCAGGTGCTTCCAGTGCTTGTCCAGCCGCCAGCCGAGCGAGGGCAGCCAGGCAAAGCCGCATTCGATCAGGATCACCTTCAGCTTCGGGAAGCGTTCGAACACCCCTTCCACCACCAGGCTCGTGACCTGGTTCTGGCAGGAGGTGGCGTGCTCGCTGACTTCCTCGATGTAGAAGCTCGGCCAGCCGCCATTGGTCATGGCCCAGCCGGAATAGCCAAAGGCATGGTAGGCGACCGGCAGGCCGACCTCCTCCGCCGCCTCGTAGATCGGCCAGTAGCGCGGGTTGCCGGCGGGTTCCCCGGTGCGGCTCATCATCAGCACCTGGCAGAAATTCGGGTCGCCGGCGCGCTTGCGGATCTCGGCGGCAGAGGCGGCGCCGTCCTCATAGGGCACGACGATGCTGCCGCGCAGCCGCGGTTCCCTGCGCAGCCAGACCTCGAGCTGCCACTCGTTCACCGCATGCGCCATGGCGGCGGAGAAGCCGTTGTTGCGGTCTCCCTGGCCGGAGGGCTGCAAGGGGTTCAGCACGCCGATATCAATGCCGTAACTATCGAGGTGCTGCTCCCGCAGGAAGTTCAGGTCCGAAGCTGGCGTGCCGCCATTGGGTGGCCAGGCGTCGCGCCGCGAGGCCAATGGCTGTGCCTTGGGGAAGGGGGGCTGGCCGCCGGTGAAGCCATGCCGGGCGCGGATGCCATAGGTTTCCGCATAATCCCACCAGCGTTGGCTCAGCCATGGCTTGAAATCCGCGATCCCATTCGCTCGCGGATGGATGTCCACATCGATCAGGCCGAGCGTGGCCGCCGGCGGCTTGCCCGGCGCGAGCTTGGGCTGGATGACGTTCATCGCGCGGCTCCTTCCCGTAGACGTTGGTAGGTCGCGAGCGGATTCTCGCGGATCAGTTTCGGCAGCAGCGACTCCGGAATGCCCGGCGGCACCGCCGCATCGCCGTCAAATTGCCAGTGTGGCCAGTCGGACGCCCAGAGCAGCATCTCATCGGAACGCAGATGGTCCAGCACCCGCTGCACCACCCCTGGATCGTCCGGCGCATCGAGGGGTTGCACCGTCAGCCGCACCTGGTCCCGCACCAGTTCCGCCGGCGGCCGGTCCACCCAGGGGATCTCGAACCGCACCCCTTTCCAGGTCTTCTGCAGCCGCCAGAGGAAAGCCGGCAGCCAGGTGACGCCGCTCTCCAGCAGCACCACCTTCAGTTCGGGGAATTTGGTCAGCACCCCCTCGGTGATCAGGCTGGCGAGCTGGCTCTGGAAACCCTGCTGATTGGCCGCGTATTCCTCGAGATACCAGGAGGTCCAGCCCACCGAGGTCTGCGGGTGGCGATAAGCGCTCCCGGCATGGATGCCGAAGGCCAGTCCATGGCGCACGCAGGCTTCGTAGACCGGCCAGAATTGCCGGCGGCCGAGAGGCGTCTCCCCCATCGCCAGGGCCAGGACCTGGACGAAGCGGCCGTCCCCGGCCAGGCGCTCGATCTCCTCCACCGATCGCTCGATGCTGTGCAGGGGCAGAACGATGGAGGCGCGAAGGCGCGGGTCGCGATCCAGCCATTCCGCCCGGATCCAGTCATTCAGCGCCCGGGCGAAGGCGACCGCCATGTCCTCGTTCATCACAAGCTGGACGCCATAAAGGCAGTTCAGGATGGCCGTCTCGGCGCCGAAGCGGTCCAACGCCTGGGCCTGCAACTGCGCCACGCTCTCGGCGCCGCGGCCGTCCGGGCCACGCCAGTCCTCCCGGATGGTCTTGGGCGCCCGGATCGGCCAGCTCTGGCTGTCGAGCTGGGTGATGCCCCGCTCCACCACCTGGTCGCGCCAGAATTCGTCCAGATAGGGCGCCAGGGCCCGCATCCCCGGAACCATGGGATGAACATCGCAGTCTATGGCGCGCAGCCCGTTGAGCATTCCCGTTTCCCACCCTGCCGGTCGGAGGGGCGGATCTCGCCCGTCCCCTTCTCCAGGGTAGCCTCCGACGCCGATAGGGGCTAGGAAGCCACGCTCCGTCCGGACCTCAGACTGCCCATCATGGCCACTGTTCTCCTTATCATCCACCTCTTCGTCACCCTGGCGCTGATCGGGGTGGTCCTATTGCAGCGCAGCGAGGGCGGCGGCCTAGGCATCGGCTCCTCTCAGGGTATGGGTGCCTTCATGACCGGGCGAGGCACAGCGAACCTGCTGACCCGGACCACGGCGATCCTGGGCACGATCTTCTTCATACTGTCCCTGGCACTGGCCCTGCTCGGCCGGGGGACCAGCGTGCCGCGCTCGATTCTGGACGTGCCGCCGACCACCTCTACCCCGGTCGCGCCGGCTCCAGCGGCGCCCGGCTCGGCCGGCCCGGCCCCGACTCCGGCGCCGGCGGCTCCCGCCGTCCCGACGAACGACTGAGCATCGGTCCGCGGGATCCGGGCCGGAGTCGGGCCGGCCCGGAATGCGACGAATTCGGGACAACTCCCGCCGGCGCATGGCCGCCCTGTTGCGGCACGGGTAGCCGCAGCCTGCTGGGCAGGCTATGTAGGCCGCCCATGGCGCGGTTCGTATTCATTACCGGCGGCGTGGTTTCCTCCCTCGGCAAGGGCATCGCAGCGGCGTCTCTCGGCGCCTTGTTGCAGGCGCGCGGATACAAGGTCCGCCTGCGCAAGCTCGACCCCTATCTGAACGTGGATCCGGGGACCATGTCGCCCTATCAGCATGGCGAGGTCTTTGTCACCGACGACGGTGCGGAGACCGACCTGGATCTCGGCCACTACGAGCGCTTCACGGGCGTGCATGCCTCGAAGGCGGACAACTGGACGACAGGGCGGATCTACTCCGACGTCATCGCGGCAGAGCGCCGCGGCGACTATCTGGGCGGCACCGTCCAGGTCATTCCCCACATCACCGACAAGATCAAGGAGGTGGTGCAGGCGGAAACCGACCCCTATGACTTCGTCCTGGTCGAGGTCGGCGGCACGGTGGGCGACATCGAGTCGCTCCCCTTCCTGGAGGCCATCCGCCAGTTGGCGAATGAGCTGGGGCCGACCCGCAGCCTCTTCATGCACCTGACCCTGGTGCCTTACATCCCTTCTGCCGGCGAGCTGAAGACCAAGCCGACGCAGCACAGTGTCAAGGAACTGCTGAGCGTGGGGATCCAGCCGCAGATCCTGCTCTGCCGCTGTGACCGGCCGATCCCGGAGAATGAGCGGCGGAAGATCGCCCTGTTCTGCAATGTGCGGCCCGAGAGCGTCATCCCGGCGCTGGATGCCAGCACCATCTATGACGTGCCGCTGCAGTACCATTCCGAGGGTCTGGACCGGGAGGTCCTGCGCCATTTCGGCCTGTCCATCTATGGCGAGCCCGATCTGGAGCGCTGGGAGCGTATCGTCCGGGCGATCCGGCATCCCGAGGGCGAGGTGACCATCGCTGTTGTCGGCAAGTATACGAACCTGCTGGACAGCTACAAATCCCTGGCCGAGGCGCTGACCCATGGCGGCATCGCCCACAATGTCCGGGTAAAGCTGGACTGGGTGGATTCCGAAGTCTTCGAGAGCGATGCCGAGGCGGTGCAGCGCCTGGAGGGCGTACACGGCATTCTGGTCCCCGGCGGCTTCGGGGAGCGCGGCACGCCCGGCAAGATCGAGGCGGTGCGCTTCGCGCGGGAGCGCAAGGTGCCCTTCCTTGGCATCTGCTTCGGCATGCAGATGGCGGTGATCGAGGCGGCGCGGAACTTGGTGGGCCTGAAGGGCGCCTCCTCCACCGAATTCGGCCCTTGCGAGCATCCGGTGGTCGGGTTGCTGACCGAATGGGTGCGTGGCAATGAAGTGGAGCGGCGCGCAGCCGGAGGCGACCTCGGCGGTACCATGCGGCTGGGCGCCTATCCTGCGGTGCTCAGCAAGGATTCGCTGGTGCGGGAGGTCTATTCCGGCGCCGGCGAGATCCGCGAACGCCACCGCCACCGCTTCGAGGTGAACGTCAACTACAAGGACCAGTTGGAACAGGCCGGCCTGCGCTTCTCCGGCATGTCGCCCGATGGCGAACTGCCGGAGATCGTGGAATATCCCGACCACCCCTGGTTCATCGGCGTGCAATTCCATCCGGAACTGAAGTCCAAGCCCTTCGACCCGCACCCGCTGTTCCGCGGCTTCATCGGCGCGGCGGTGCGGCAGGCGAGGCTGGTCTGATGCGCACCGTCCATATCGGCCCGGTGGCGGTCGCCAATGACCGTCCGCTCGCCTTCATCTGCGGCCCCTGCCAGATCGAGAGCCGCGCCCATGCGCTGGAGACGGCGCATGCCCTGCGCGAGATGGCCGAGGCGGCCGGTGTGCCGCTGGTCTACAAATCCAGCTTCGACAAGGCCAACCGTACCAGCGTGAACGCCGCGCGCGGCATCGGGCTGGAGGAGGGGCTGGCGATCCTGGCCGAGGTGCGGCAGGCCACCGGCCTGCCCGTGCTGACCGATGTGCATACCGAAGCGCAGTGCGCGCCGGCGGCGCAGGCGGTGGACTGCCTGCAGATCCCGGCCTTCCTCTGCCGCCAGACCGACCTGCTGCTGGCGGCCGGCGCCACCGGCAAGCCGGTGAATGTGAAGAAGGGCCAGTTCCTCGCGCCCTGGGACATGCGGAACGTCGCCGCAAAGATCGCAAGTACGGGCAATGAGAACATTCTGCTCTGCGAGCGCGGCGCCAGCTTCGGCTACAACACGCTGGTCACCGATTTCCGCGGCCTGCCGGTCATGGCAGCTACCGGCTATCCGGTGGTCTTCGACGCCACGCATTCCGTGCAGCAGCCGGGCGGCCAGGGCAGCAGCAGCGGTGGGCAGCGGGAATTCGCCCCGGTGCTGGCGCGGGCGGCGGTCGCAGTCGGCGTCGCCGCGGTATTCATCGAGACGCATCCCGATCCGGACCATGCGCCCTCCGACGGGCCGAACATGATCCCGCTGCGGGAGATGCCGGCGCTGATTGCCCGGCTGAAGGCTTTCGACGCGCTGGCCAAATCGACCACAGCCTGACGGATTCCTTGCCTGGCGGTCACGTTTCGCCGGCTTGACGTGGCCGGCCGGGTGACGCCTCACTCCGGGCATGTGCTCCGAAAGGGTCCGCATGCCTGAACGTCGTGCCGTCATCCTTGCCCTGCCATTCCTCACCCTCGCCGCCTGTGCGCAGACCGGCCTGGGCGAGGGGCCGCCGGTGCCAGCCGCCCTGCGATTCGCCACGGCGCTGGAGGGGGCTGACCAGGCGGTGGATGACGCCGTTGACCGCATGGACGGCTTCGAGCGCATGGCGGAGCGCGAGAATGCCGCGATCGCCTATGCCACGGGCGGCCAGCGCGGTGGCATTGCCCGTTTCACGCCCCCGCCGGCCGGAGCCGCGGAGGCCGCCGGCCGGGTCCTCGACCCTGCCTTCGCCGCCCTCGGCGATTACGGGCATGTGCTGGCACAGGTGGCTTCCGGACAACCGGTCCTGCCTAGGCCGAGCGTGAGTGGGGTTCAGCTTGCCCGGGCGGCGGAAGCGGGGCTGCAGGCGGTGCGCGCGGCCAGTGGGCCCCCGGTGGCCGAGCCGGTGCGGGATGCTGGCCTCGCCGGCATCACAGCCCTCGCCAACCTGCCGCGGGTACTGGCGCAGCGCGGCCGCCCGGTGACTGTGGCGGCGCTGGTCGAGGAGGCGCAGCCGCATGTCGCCGCCGTCGCCGCCATGCTGCGCGCCGTGATCGGACCGGAGCCGGGGCAGGGGACCCGAGGTGCCCTCCGCGCTCGGCGCGAGGCGCTGGATGCGAGCCAGGAACGATTCCTGGAGGCGCTGCGCAAGGACCGCCGCATCGGCCCGGGAGAGCGCTACAGCATCTTCCGCAGCATCAGCGAGCTGCGCGATGCCGATCCGGCCGAGGGCACCTTCGCTGCCCTCATTGATTTGCTCGCGACCATGGAGCAGGCCCATGCCGCGCTTGGCGCGGGCAGTCCCGAGGCGGCGGCCAGGGTCACGGCTTTCGAGGTGGCCGTGGCCCGCCTCGCGGCCCTGAGCGAGGCCAGTAGGCGGGGTTGAGGCCGGGCGCCTCCCCTTGCCGCCTGCGCGCGGTCGTCCTATGCGCGCGGCGGAAGCCGAGGCAGCATCCCACAGCCGGAGACGCGCATGTCCGCCATCGTCGACATCATCGCCCGTGAAGTCCTGGACTCCCGCGGCAACCCCACCGTCGAGGCCGAGGTGGTGCTGGACAGCGGCGCGGTGGGCCGCGCCATCGTCCCCTCCGGCGCCTCCACCGGCGCGCATGAGGCGGTGGAGCTGCGCGATGGCGACAAGGCCCGCTACGGCGGCAAGGGCGTGCTGAAGGCGGTCGCCAATGTGGAGGGCGAGATCTTCGACGCCCTCTCCGGCATGGACCCGACCGAGCAGGTCAAGATCGACGAGATCATGATCGATCTCGACGGCACGCCGAACAAGGCGCGGCTCGGCGCCAATGCCATCCTGGCGGTCAGCCTGGCGGTGGCGAAGGCGGCGGCCGCGGATCTCGGCCAGCCGCTCTACCGCTATATCGGCGGCGTCTTCGCCCGCACCCTGCCGGTGCCGATGATGAACATCATCAATGGCGGCAAGCACGCGGACAACCCGATCGACATCCAGGAATTCATGATCATGCCGGTCGCGGCCGGCACCGCCGCCGATGCGGCGCGGATCGGCGCGGAGGTCTTCGCGGCCCTGAAGAAGGCGCTGCACGATGCCGGGCACAACACCAATGTCGGCGACGAGGGCGGCTTCGCCCCGAACCTGAAATCGGCCGACGAGGCACTGGCCTTCATCGCCAAGGCCTGCGAGGCGGCGGGCCACCGGGTGGGGGAGGACATCATGTTCGCCCTCGACTGCGCCTCCACCGAGTTCTTCAAGGACGGCAAGTACGTCATGGAGGGCGAGGGCAAGACGCTGGATGCCGGCGGCATGGTGGACTACCTGGCCGGGCTCTGCGCCAAGTGGCCGATCATCAGCATCGAGGACGGCTGCGCCGAGGATGACTGGGCCGGCTGGAAGCTGCTGACCGAGCGCCTGGGACAGAAGGTGCAGCTCGTCGGCGACGACCTCTTCGTGACCAACCCGGAGCGCCTGCGCCAGGGAATCGAGCGGGGCGTGGCGAATGCCATCCTGGTGAAGGTCAACCAGATCGGCACCCTGACCGAGACGCTGGAGGCGGTGGAGATTGCCCACCGTGCCGGCTACAAGGCGGTGATGAGCCATCGCAGCGGCGAGACGGAGGATGCGACCATCGCCGACCTCGCCGTGGCGACCAATTGCGGGCAGATCAAGACCGGCTCACTCAGCCGCTCCGACCGGCTGGCCAAGTACAACCAGCTCATCCGCATCGAGCAGCAGCTTGGCCCGGCGGCGCGCTATGCCGGGCGGACGATCCTGCGGCGTTGAGGGCACGGCGCGCGGAAAAAGTGCCGCGCGCCGCAATCCACGCTTGCAATGACGGCGCCGCGAGGGTCCCTATAAGGGCCTGACACGCGCTTGGGGGCTTGGGAGCGCATGCCGGTGGATCGGGAAAGCTTTGGTCGCGCGCTGAAGCGGCGGGTGAAGAGTGCGCTGCCGCCGCTCGGCTTCGCCGCGCTCTGTGCCTATTTCGCCTGGCATTCCGTGCATGGTGACTTTGGCACCATCGCGCGCGAGAAGCGGCTGCAGGACATCGCCGCGGCGAAGGCGGTGCTGGCGCGGGTCGAGGCCGAGCGCGACGCCATGGAGAAGCGCGTCAGCGGGTTGCGGGGCGACCGGATCGACCGCGACCAGCTCGACGAGCGGGCGCGGACCCTGCTGAACCTCGTCGGCAAGGACGAGATCGTCATCCCCTATGAGCCGGGGAAGCGGCTCTTCTAACTGAAACGATCCTGGCAGAGGCAAGCGCGCCGCTTCGTTCGGCCCTGAGAAGGAGAGGCCGGCGGGACCCGCATGAGGCGGGCCCGATCGCTGGCGATTCGTGAAGCGTGCGCCGTGGCACCTACGCCCCTGGCGGGCGCCGGAAGCCGTTACAGGGCGAGGGAGTGGCCACTCCCGCCTCGCCGTAGCGCCAATTCGCAACGAATTCCAAGCTAATTCATGTGATTCGGTATCGATAGATCGCTCGTTCGCCCGGGGCGGGTGGTTTCAGCCCCTGTCCGGCGCCCTGGAGGGGAGGGCGTTACGATTGCATCCCGGTGCGGCCCGGAACCTTGCCGATCCTTGCGCCGTTTGCCTCATCCCTGAGCGGGAGTTGCGCGGGCAGCCTTGACGCGATTTTTTGCCATTAACCATAATTCGGTTAAGTGGCCTATTGCATTGCACAAAAAGGATTTTTTCTGCTCCCGCTCGCTTGCAGAACGGCAGGGCGCCGCGTAAGTCGGATCTGTCGCAGACGGGATGGGGAGAGGCCCGATGGTCCAGGCAGCGGACACCGCCACGGCAAAGCGGCGCGGACGAAGCGCCAAGGAGCCTCCGATGACGCGGGAGCAGCTCCAGCGGGCCTATCGCGACATGCTCCTGATCCGCCGCTTCGAGGAGAAGGCCGGCCAGCTCTACGGCATGGGCCTGATCGGCGGCTTCTGCCACCTCTATATCGGCCAGGAGGCGGTGGTGGTGGGCATGCAGGCCTGCCTTGAGCCCGGCGACCAGGTCATCACCTCCTACCGCGACCACGGCCACATGCTCGCCACGGGCATGGAGGCGCGCGGGGTCATGGCGGAGCTGACGGGGCGCATCGGCGGCTATTCCAAGGGGAAGGGCGGCTCGATGCACATGTTCAGCCGGGAAAAGGGCTTCTATGGCGGGCATGGCATCGTCGGCGCGCAGGTTTCTCTCGGCACCGGTCTCGCCTTCGCCAACTGGTATCGCGGCGACAAGAACATCTGCCTAACCTATTTCGGCGAGGGCGCCTCGAACCAGGGCCAGGTCTATGAGAGCTTCAACCTGGCGGCGCTGATGAAGCTGCCGGTAGTCTACATCATCGAGAACAACAAGTACGGCATGGGCACCAGCGTGGAGCGCGCCAGCGCCTCCAAGGACCTGTCGAAGAACGGTGCCGCCTGGGGCATCCCCGGCGAGCAGGTGAACGGCATGGACGTGACCGCGGTGAAGGAAGCCGGCGAGCGTGCCGTCGCCTACTGCCGCGCCGGAAACGGGCCTTATCTGCTGGAGATGAAGACCTATCGCTATCGCGGCCACTCCATGTCCGACCCCGCCAAGTACCGGACGCGGGAGGAGGTGCAGCGCATGCGCGAGCAGTCCGACCCGATCGAGACCGCGCGCAAGATGCTGCTGGAAATGGGCGCGACCGAGGCCGAGCTGAAGAAGATTGACGACGAGGTGAAGGCCGTCGTGCAGGACGCCGCCGATTTCGCGCAGCAGAGCCCGGAGCCACCCGAAAGCGAACTCTGGACCGATGTGCTGGTGGAGGCCCGCTGAACCATGGGCACGCAGATCCTGATGCCAGCTCTCTCCCCCACCATGACGGAGGGCAAGCTCGCCCGCTGGCTCAAGCAGGAGGGTGACGAGGTAAAGGCTGGCGACATCATCGCCGAGATCGAGACCGACAAGGCAACGATGGAATTCGAGGCGGTGGACGAGGGCAAGCTGACCCGCATCCTTGTGCCGGAGGGGACCGAAGGCATCGCGGTGAATACCCCGATCGCTGAGCTGAACGGCGGGGGCGAGGAGGTCACGCCGCGCGCGCCGGGACAGGATACCGCCGCGCCGCAGCATCCTGCGCCGCCGGCCGCGGCCCAACCGGGCCAGACCGGCCAGGTCGCGAAGCAGGCCGAGGACCACGGCGCTGTCGCCGCACGCGGCCAGGCGCGGCACGAAGGAGCGGCCAAGGCTGGCGACGCTGCCGCCGAGCCGGAGAAGGACTGGGGGCCGACCAAGCCGATAACGGTGCGTGAGGCGCTCCGCGATGCCATGGCGCTGGAGATGCGCGCCGACGACAAGGTGTTCCTGATCGGCGAGGAGGTCGCTCAGTACCAGGGTGCCTACAAGATCTCGCAAGGTCTGCTGGACGAATTCGGCCCGAAGCGGGTGATCGACACGCCGATCACGGAGCATGGCTTCACCGGCATGGCGGTGGGCGCGGCCTTCACCGGGCTGAAGCCGATCGTCGAGTTCATGACCTTCAACTTCTCCATGCAGGCGATCGACCAGATCGTGAACAGCGCCGCCAAGACGCTGTACATGTCCGGCGGCCAGCTTGGTTGCCCGATCGTCTTCCGCGGCCCGAACGGCGCCGCTGCCCGCGTCGCGGCGCAGCACAGCCAGTGCTACGCGAGCTGGTACGCGCATGTGCCGGGAATGAAGGTGCTGGCGCCCTGGTCCAGCGCGGATGCGAAGGGGCTGCTACGGGCCGCCATCCGCGACCCGAACCCGGTCATCTTCCTGGAGAACGAGATTCTCTACGGCCACACCTTCGAGTGCCCGGTTTCGGATGACTTCATCCTGCCGATCGGCAAGGCGAAGATCGAACGCGCCGGCAAGGACGTGACCATCACCGCCTTCTCCATCGCCGTCACCTGGGCGATGGAGGCCGCCGAGGAGCTGGCGAAGCAGGGGATCGAGGCGGAGATCATCAACCTTCGCAGCCTCCGCCCCCTGGATGTGGAGACCATTGCCGCCTCCGTCCGCAAGACCAACCGGCTGGTGACGGTGGAGGAAGGCTGGCCCTATGCCGGAATCGGCGCCGAGGTGGCGATGCAGGTGATCGAGACCGCCTTCGACTGGCTGGATGCGCCGCCGGTGCGGATCACGGGCAAGGATGTCCCGATGCCCTATGCCGCCAATCTGGAAAAGCTCGCACTGCCTTCCGTCGCCGAGATCGTCGAGGCGGCGAAGCGCGTGACCTACAAGTAAAGGGGGGCGGGACCATGGCGACCAACATCCTGATGCCCGCCCTCTCGCCCACCATGACGGAGGGCACGCTGGCACGCTGGCTGAAGAAGGAAGGCGAGCCGGTGAAGTCGGGCGACATCATCGCCGAGATCGAGACCGACAAGGCGACGATGGAGTTCGAGGCGGTGGACGAGGGGATCCTCGGCAAGATCCTGGTCCCCGAGGGCACCCAAGGCGTGAAGGTGAACGAGCCAATCGGCATCCTGGTGCAGGAAGGCGAGGCAGTGCCAGCCGGCGGCGCCGCGGCGAAGACGCCGGCCCCGGCGCAGCAGCCCGCCCAGCCTGCGGCGGCCGCTGCGGCACCACCGCCCTCGGCGTCGGCGGCGGCTCCGCAGCCCCAGCCGCAGTCGCAGCAGCCCAGCCCGAACGGCCATGCGGGTGCGGAGCGTATCTTTGTCTCTCCGCTGGCCCGGCGCATGGCCCAGCAGGCAGGCCTTGACCTGAGCGGCATTCAGGGCAGCGGCCCGAACGGCCGGATCGTGAAGGCGGATATCGAGGCGGCTCTGGCCAAGGGGGCGCCGTCCCGGCCGGCCGCGGCGCCGGCGGCGCAGCCTGCCGTCCAGGCCCCCGCGCCGGCGGCGAAGGCTCCGGCGCCGGCCATCACGGCGCCGCATACCCCAGTGCCGAACAGCACCATCCGGAAGGTCATCGCCCGGCGCCTGTCGGAGTCGAAGCAGACCATCCCGCATTTCTATGTGACGATGGATTTCGAGATCGACGCGCTGCTGAAGCTCCGCGCCGATCTCAACGCCAAGGCGCCGAAGGAGGGGCCGGGGGCCTTCAAGCTTTCGGTCAACGACCTGGTCATCAAGGCCGTGGCGGTGACGCTCAGGCGCTTCCCGAACGTCAATGCCATGTGGACCGATGAGGCGATCCTGCAATTCCAGGACGTGGATATCTCGGTCGCCGTCGCCACGCCTGCAGGGCTGATCACGCCCATCATCCGCAAGGCCGACCAGAAGGGCCTGGCTGCCATCAGCAACGAGATGAAGGATCTGGCGGCGCGGGCAAGGGAGAACAAGCTGAAGCCCGAGGAATTCCAGGGCGGCGGCTTCAGCATCTCGAATATGGGGATGTATGGCGTGCGGGAGTTCTCGGCCATCATCAACCCGCCCCAGGCCGCCATCCTCGCGGTTGCGGCGGGTGAGCAGCGGCCGGTGGTGAAGAACGGCGCACTGGCGATCGCGACCGTGATGACCTGCACCCTGTCGGTGGACCACCGGGTCATTGATGGCGCCCTGGCAGCCGAATTCATGCAGGCGCTGAAGGGCGTGGTCGAGGATCCGCTGAGTCTGATGCTGTGATGGCACCGGCCTTCGCCCTGCGGGATGCCAGGCCGGAGGATCTGCCCGAGATCCTCCGGCTGGTGCGTGCGCTGGCGGATTACGAACGGATGCTCGATGAGTGCGTCGGCACGGAGGAGGATTTCCGCCGCGCGCTGTTCGGCGCCAATCCCCGCCTGTTCTGTCTCCTGGCCGAGGCGGACGGCAGGGCGGTAGGCCAGGCGATCTGGTTCTATAATTTCAGTACCTTCACCGGCCGGCACGGCATCTACGTGGAGGACATCTTCGTCGAGCCCGCCTATCGCGGCCGCGGCATCGGGGAAGCCTTCTTCCGCCACCTGGCGCGCCGCGCCGTGCAGGAAGGATGCGCCCGCATGGAATGGCAGGTGCTGGACTGGAATGAGAGCGCGATCCGCTTCTATCGGAAGATCGGGGCGCGCGGCATGGACGAATGGCGGGTGCAGAGGGTGAGCGGCGACGCCCTGCGCGCCCTGGCCGGCTGAAAGGGAAGCAGATGGCCGAGCAGAGCTTCGACCTGATTGTGCTGGGCGGCGGCCCGGGCGGCTATGTGGCGGCCATCCGCGCCGCGCAGCTCGGCATGAAGACCGCGGTGGTGGAGCGTGAGCATCTGGGCGGCATCTGCCTCAATTGGGGCTGCATCCCGACCAAGGCGCTGCTGCGCAGCAGCGAGATCAACCATCTGCTGCACAGCTTGGATTCCTACGGCTTCGCCGCGGACAACATCCGCTTCGACCTTTCGAAGGTGGTGAAGCGCAGCCGCGCCGTCGCCAACCAGTTGTCCAACGGCGTCAAGCACCTGCTGCGGAAGAACAAGGTTACGGTCTTCGATGGGCACGGCAAGCTGGCGGGGAAGGGGAAGCTTGCCGTCAGCAGGAATGGCAGCGCGGTGGCCGACCTCTCCGCCCCGCACATCATCCTCGCGACCGGCGCCCGCGCCCGCGTGCTGCCGGGGCTGGAGCCGGACGGCAAGCTGGTCTGGACCTACAAGGAGGCGATGGTGCCGCCTTCCATGCCGAAGCGGCTGATCGTCATCGGCTCGGGCGCCATCGGCTCGGAATTCGCCAGCTTCTACCTGAACATGGGCGCTGAGGTGACGCTGATCGAGGTGCTGGACCGCATCCTGCCGGTGGAGGATGCGGAGATCAGTGCCTTCGTCGCCAAGTCCTTCGCCAAGCAGGGCATGAAGATCCTGACCGGCGCCAAGGTCCAGGGCCTGCGCAAGGGTGCGGACGAGGTCACCGCCATCGTCGAGGCGAATGGCAAGGTGCAGGAGATCCAGGCGGACCGCGTCATCTCCGCCGTCGGCATTGTCGGCAATGTCGAGGATATCGGCCTGGAAGGGACCGGGGTGAAGGTGGACCGCGCCCATGTCGTCATTGACGAGTGGTGCCGCACCGGGGAGCCCGGGGTCTATGCCATCGGCGACCTGGTCGGCCCGCCCTGGCTGGCTCACAAGGCATCCCATGAGGGGGTGATCTGCGTCGAGAAGATCGCCGGCCTGAACGACGTGCATCCTCTGGACACCAGCAACATCCCCGGCTGCACCTATTGCCGGCCCCAGGTCGCGAGCGTGGGGCTGACGGAGGAGGCCGCGAAGCAGGCCGGGTATCAGGTGAAGGTCGGCCGCTTCCCCTTCATCGGCAATGGCAAGGCCATCGCCCTGGGCGAGCCGGAGGGGATGGTCAAGACCGTCTTCGACGCCAAGACGGGCGAACTTCTCGGCGCCCATATGGTCGGGGCCGAGGTCACGGAGATGATCCAGGGCTACACCATCGCCAAGACCATGGAGACGACGGAGGCGGAACTGATCCACACCGTCTTCCCCCACCCGACCATCTCCGAGGCGATGCACGAGGCGGTGCTTGATGCCTACGGCCGGGTGATCCACATCTAGGGTGTCGGCACAGGATCGAAGACCCATGACAACCCGCATCGTGGTGGACCACCGGACCGCCGGCGGGGTGGGGGGGGCCACCCTTCGCCACCCCGAGAAGGCCCACCGGCCCGACAACCCCATCCAGCGCAAGCCCGCCTGGATCCGGGTGAAGGCGCCCACCCACCCAGTCTACCACGAGACCCGGGCGCTGATGCGCGACAACCGCCTGGTGACGGTCTGCGAGGAAGCCGCCTGCCCGAATATCGGCGAATGCTGGTCGCAGCGCCACGCCACTATGATGATCATGGGCGACACCTGCACCCGCGCCTGCAGCTTCTGCAACGTGGCGACCGGCCTGCCCAGGCCGCTGGAGGCGGATGAGCCGCAACGGGTTGCGGACGCGGTGGCGAAGCTCGGCCTGAAGCATGTGGTGGTCACCAGCGTGGACCGGGACGACCTGCCCGATGGCGGGGCGGAGCATTTCGCCCGCACCATCCGCGCCATCCGCGCCGCCGCTCCCGGTACCACGGTGGAGGTCCTGACCCCCGACTTCCTACGCAAGGACGGCGCGCTGGAGGTGGTGGTGGAGGCCCGCCCGGACGTCTTCAACCACAATCTCGAAACCGTGCCGAGGCTGTACCCGACCATCCGGCCGGGGGCGCGCTACTATCACTCCCTGCGGCTGCTGGACCGGGTGAAGCAGCTCGACCCCTCCATCTTCACCAAATCCGGCCTGATGGTCGGCCTTGGCGAGGAACGGATTGAGGTGCTGCAGGTCATGGACGACCTGCGCAGCGCCGAGGTCGATTTCCTGACCATCGGCCAGTATCTCCAGCCCACGGTGAAGCACGCCGCGGTGGACCGCTTCGTCACGCCCGAGGAATTCGAGGACTACGCCCGCCTGGCTCGCGGCAAGGGCTTCCTGCTGGTTTCGGCCACGCCGTTGACCCGTAGCTCCTATCATGCGGACCGGGATTTCGCTGCCCTGCGGGCTGCCAGGGAGGCGCAACTGGCCGCGGCCGGGTCGCGTTCGGCCTGAGTGTTATGCCGACCCACGCCGAAAAGCGCTTTCTCCGCTACCCGCCAGAGCAACTGTTCGACCTGGTTGCGGATGTCCGGCGCTACCCGGAGTTCCTGCCCTGGTGTGTGGGGGCCCAGGTCATTTCGCATTCCGAGAAGGAACTGGTTGCCGACCTGACCATCGGCTTCAAGATGTTTCGAGAGCGTTTCCGTAGCCACGTTGCTCTGGAACGGCCGAACCACATCTATGTCCGTTACCTGAACGGCCCCTTCCGCTACCTGAACAATCATTGGCGCTTCACGCCCGCCCCGGGTGGGACGGAGGTGGATTTCTTCGTGGATTTCGAATTCCGCTCCCGCCTGCTTCAGGCGGTGATCGGCACCGTCTTCAACGAAGCCGTCCGCTTGATGGTCCGGGCCTTTGAGCGGCGGGCCATGCAACTTTATGGCCGCGGGAGGGCGCCGGCAGGGGCAGCCCCGGCGACGCCGGGCTGATTCTCTCCTCCCTGGCTGGTTCGCGCCGGGGCTTGCGCCGGGCGCTTCCCCTGCCACGATGCCGGCAAAGATCAGCCCAGGGAATCCATCATGGTCCATGCCCCCGCCCGCCCGCCGGAGAATGCGCCGCCGGTCCGGATCAACCTCTACTCAGACACGCAGACACGCCCGACCCCTGCGATGAAGGAGGCGATGATGCGCGCCGAGGTGGGGGACGAGCAGCATGGCGACGATCCCACCGTGCATGCGCTCTGCGACCGGATGGCGGCGCTGCTGGGGAAGGAAGCGGCGATGTTCCTCCCCTCCGGCACCATGTGCAACGTCGTCGCCATCCTGACCCATTGCGGCAAGGGCGACGAGGTGGTGGCGCATGAGACCAGCCACATCCTGCACAGCGAAGGTGGCGCCCATGCCGCCTTCACCGGCGTGCAGATCATGCCGCTGAAGGGTGCGCGGGGCATGTTCACCGCGGAGGATGTCCGCGCCGCCATCCGCCCGAAGACGCGCTACGCCCCGCCGCAGCGCCTGCTGGAAGTGGAGCAGACCGCGAATATCGGCGGCGGCGCCGTCTGGCCCCTGGAGCAGTTGAACGCGGTCGCCGCCGTCGCGCATGGCGAGGGTTGGGCCACGCATATGGATGGCGCCCGGCTGATGAATGCCTGCGTCGCAGCCGGCATCGCCCCGGCCGAGATGGTGGCCAGCTACGATTCCGTCTGGCTCGACTTCACCAAGGGATTGGGCGCGCCGCTCGGCGCCGTGCTGGCCGGCAGCCACGAGTTCATCGGCCAGGCCTGGCGCTGGAAGCAGCGGCTCGGCGGCTCCATGCGCCAGGCTGGCATCTGCGCTGCGGCCTGCCTTTACGCCCTGGACCACCATGTGGACCGGCTGGCGGAGGACCATGCCAATGCCAAGGCACTGGCCCGGGGCCTGCGGCAGATCCCCGGCATCCAGGTGGAGGAGCCGGAGACGAACCTGGTCTTCTTCGACGTCCGCGGCGCCGGGATGGATGTGGCAACGCTGCAGCAGAAGTTGCGGATGCGCGGCATCGCAGTCAGCGGCCTCGGCGGCCGGGTGCGCGCCTGCACCCATCTCGACGTCACCGCGCCGATGATCGAGGAAGCGGTGGCGACCATCCGCGAGGTGATCGCCGCTGCTTGACAACAGCGCCACTCGCCGCCGCCTGCGCGGCGCCCGCGCCGATGCCGCCGGTCGTGGCGCGGAAGATATTGCGGCGGCGGCGTTGGTGGCGGAAGGCTGGGCCGTGCTCACCCGTCGGGTCCGGACCCCGGCGGGCGAGATCGACATGATCGCGGAGCGGGACGGGCTGCTCATCTTCATAGAGGTGAAGGCCCGCCCCAGCTTCGCCGAGGCTGCTTTCGCCCTCGGCGCGCGGCAACGGGCGCGGCTGCTGGCAGCCGCGGAATGCTGGCTGGCCGCCAATCCTGGTCATGGCGCCGCCGGGATGCGCTTCGACGTGCTCCTGGTCGCGGCGGATGGCGCCATCCGCCGCATCGTGGATGCCTTCCGGCTGGGCGACGGCTGAAGGCTCGCAGGGAGGAACACTTGGATGTGGCGGGCGGCCCGCCCGCTGCCGCTTGACCCTCGAGGCCGCGGAAAAGCAAGCTAACCCCACCGTTGAGGAACAACATCCGGGGGGAACCGCGCCATGCTGCATCGTCGTGCTGCCCTGTCGCTCGTCGCCAGCGCAACGGTTGCCGCTGGATTGGGTGGGGCGGGCAACCGCGCCGTGGCCAGCGAGGCGCCGGCATTGCCGCGTGCGGGCCGGCCGGAGGAGGCCGGGCTCTCCGGCGACCGTCTCGGCCGCATCGGCGCCTGGATGCGGGCGGAGGTCGAAGCGGGCCGTATCCCCGGTGCGGTCGTCGCCATCGGCCGTGGCGGCAAGCTCGCCTATTATGAGGCCTTCGGCTACCGGGATCGCGAGACCCGCGCGCCGATGCCGGCGGATGCGGTGTTCCGCATCGCCTCCATGACCAAGCCCTTCGCCTCGCTTGCCTTGATGATGCTGGTGGAGGAAGGGCGGGTGATGCTGTGGCACCCTGTCAGCCGCTACATTCCGGAATTCAAGGATGCCAAGGTCGGCATGGAGCGCGCCCCGGCACAGCGCGAGATGACCGTGCAGGACCTGCTGCGCCATACCGCGGGCCTCACTTATGGCGCGCTGCCGGTGGCGGGCGGCGCCAGCGCGCACCCTGTGCAGCTTGCCTATACCGAGGCCAAGGTCAGCGACCCCAATCAGACCATCGAGGAATTCATCACCCGGCTCGCCCGCCAGCCGCTGATGTTCCAGCCCGGCACGCATTGGGAATACAGCCACGCCACCGATGTCGTCGGCCGCATCGTGGAGGTGGTGAGTGGCATGGACCTCGACCGCTTCATCCGGGAGCGGATCTCGCAGCCGCTCGGCCTGAAGGACACTGGCTTCTGGGCGCCGCCGGAGGCCGCCGGCCGCATCGCCAAAGCCCAGGTGGATCCCGTGACCGGCCGGGTGCAACCTATCCCGGATGCCTTGCAGAAGCCGCGCTGGTTCTCCGGCGGCGGCGGCATGGTCTCCACCGCCATGGACTATGCCCGCTTCTGCCAGATGCTCCTGAACGGCGGCCGGCTTGGCGAGGCGCAGCTCGTCTCCCGCAAGACCATCGAGCTGATGACAGCGGATCACCTGCCACCCGGCACGCAATATGGGCCGGGGCTGTTCCCGGTCTTCGGCGGCCTCGCGCCGTCTCCGGTGACGGGCTACGGCTTCGGCCTTGGCTTCGCGGTCCGGACGCATGCGGGCCGCAGCCCGGTCCCGGGCAGTGTCGGCGACTATTTCTGGGCCGGCGCCTACGGCACCTATTTCTGGGTGGACCCGAAGGAGGAGCTGTATGCGGTGCTGATGCTGCAGGGCCCCTCGGACCGGCTGCAATATCGCTACGCGCTGCGCCAGCTCACCTACCAGGCACTGGTCTGAGCGGCTGCCGCTGGGGAAGCATTTCCCGCCCCAGGGCCAGCGCCTCGGCCACCGTCGCCGCGCGCACTGCGGCACGGTCGCCGGGGAAGACGCGGCGCAGCACCCGCGTATCGCCGCCGCGCATGGCCGCGCCGATGAAGACCAGCCCCACCGGCTTCCCCAGCGTCGCCCCGCCCGGCCCGGCGATGCCGGTGCAACTCAGCGCCAGGTCCGCGCCGCTCTTCCGCAGCGCGCCTTCCGCCATGGCGCGCGCCACTGCCTCGCTCACCGCCCCGACCGATGCGAGCAGGCCGGCCGGCACGCCCAGCATCTCCTGCTTCGCCTCGTTCGAATAGGTCACATAGCCCCGCGTCACCACGGCGGAGGAGCCGGGGATGGCGGTCAGTGCCGCGGCGATCAGCCCGCCGGTGCAGCTCTCCGCAGTGGCCAGGGTCAGTCCGCGCCGCTCCATCTCGGCCAGGAGGTCGCGGGCGGCATAGAAGGTGGTTTGCGGCAGCATCAGAGGTGCCCTCCCGGCAGGATCACGCGCAACAGGACGATGGCCGCGGCAGCGAGCCCGCCGGCCACCAGATCATCCGCCATCACCCAGCCGAAGCCCTTCCGCCGGTCGGCCCAGCCCACCGGGCCGACCTTCAGGATGTCGAAGAGGCGGAACAGCAGGAAGGCCAACACGACCCAGGCCCAGAGCCAGGGCGTGCCGGCCGGCAGCATGCTCAACGCCAGCAATTGCCCGGCGCCTTCATCGATCACCACCCAGCCCGGGTCCTTCTCGGCGCCCTCGCGCGCCAGGGCGTGCACAGCCCAGAGCCCCGCCAGCACCATCAGGGCTGAGAGGCCGAGGCATGCGGCGGGCCCGAGCCAGGCCACCGGCAGGACCACGGCCGAGCCCCAGGTGCCGGGTGCCGGCCGGATCAATCCGACGCCGCCCAGGGTGGCGACCAGTTTCGCTGGTTTCACGGCACCGCCGCCAGGAAGTGGTCGAGCGCGGCGATGACCGGCGGCTCCACCAGGGTGGGGGCGTGGCCGATGCCAGGCAGCGCGACCAGCTTCATGTCGGGCCGCAATTCCTGCATCCGCTCGACCGTGGCGGCGGACAGCACGGCACTTGCCTGCCCCCAGACCAGCAGCAGCGGCACATGCTCCAGCGCGCCAAAGAACTGCCAGAGTTCGGTCGGTCCGGCCGGTGCCGGCCGCATGCTCCAGGCCAGGCGGATATCCCAGCGTGGATGCCAGCGCCCGTCGGCGCCGCGGCTGTAGGTGATCTCCGCCACCGCGCGCCAGCCGCTTTCCGGGATGCCGAGAGGCGGCAGGGTGCGGCGGAGGAAGGCGGCGGCCTCCTCGATGCTGGTGAAGGCCGGGTCGTGGCCGATCAGGGTGCGGACGAATTCGATGCCTCCCGGCTCCAGCCGCGGGCCGGTATCGTTCAACACAACCGCCGCCAGGCAGCCCGGCCGCAGCACGCCGAGCACCATGCCGAGTATGCCGCCGAAGCTGGTGCCGAGGATCGCCACCCGATGCAGGTGCAGCACCGTCATGGCGTCCAGCAGATCGCGCAGGATGGCCTCGACCTCATAGCGGCGGGGATTGGCGGCACGGCCGCTCTCGCCATGGCCGGCATAGTCCAGCGCCACCACGCGCCGGCGACGGCGGTAGCGGAGCGCGATGGGGGTGAAGTCCAGCGCCGTCCGGGCGATGCCGGGCAGGCAGAGCAGCGGGGTCGCCTCCTCGGGCCCCTCCCATTCCAGGGCGGAGAGCCGCAGCCCGTCGCGGGCGCTGAAGACGCGGTGCCGCGGCTGGATCGTCTCAGCCCGGCTGGTCATGCAGCCAGCGCGCCATGGGGTGTTCGAGCGCCGCGGATCGCGGATCCTTTGCGCGGTAGATGGCCATGTTCTCGATCACCCGCTGGACGTAGTTGCGGGTTTCGCCGAAGGGGATCAGCTCCATCCAGTCCAGCATCGGGATCCAGCCGGTGCGCGGGTCGCCATAGGTGCCGAGCCATTCCTCCACCCGGTTCGGCCCGGCATTGTAGGCGGCGATGGCCAGGGGCAGCGCGCCGTCGAAGCGGGCCAGCATCTGATCCAGATAGGCGGCGCCGAGGCGGATGTTATGGGCCGGATTGCTGGTCAGCATGGCAAGCTGGTGTCGCAGCCCGAGCCGCTTTGCCACTGCCTGGGCGGTGGAGGGCAGCAACTGCATCAACCCGCGGGCATTGGAGGAGGAGACGGCCTCCGGATCGAAATTGCTCTCCTGCCGGGTTATGGCGTGGATCAGGGCAGGTTCCGGCGTTGCCGAGGGGCCGAGGGGGGCGGCGCCATAGGGGGTGGGCCAGCCTTCCTCAGGCAGCATCAGCCCGCTCGCTCCGGCCCGGCGCACCACCCAGACGGCGTGGTCCGGCCGCCCGATCCGCTGGGCCAGGCGGATGACCAGCAGCGTCTCGGCCGGGCTCTGGGCCAGCTCGGCCAGGCGCAGCAGGAAGGCGCGGGCGCGGCGGCCCTCGCCGATTCCGGCCAGAGCAAAGACGAGTTGGGCGATCTCTCGCGCCTCCAGCGCCTGGGCCTGTGCCTGGGTCGGCTGCGGCGGCCGGATGCGGGCGATGCGGGCGGCGAGGGCAGGGCCGTCCTCGCCCAGGGCCAGGCCGGCAAGCTGGCCGTAGAAGGCGAGGGGCAGTTCCGCGGCGGCGGCGTAGCGTTCCCGCGCGCGCCCGGCGGCGCCCTGGGCTTCGGCGGCGCGGCCCTGCCAATACAGGCTGCGGGCGCGGGTGATGACGCTGCGGCTGCCTTCGCCCAGCCTGGCAAAATGACGCTCGGCGGCCTCGGGGGCGTCCAAGCGGCGCAGGGCGATGAAACCGGCGAGGAATTCGGCTTCCTGCAGCGGCTCCCCTGGGACGGTCAGGCCATGGCGGGCGGTGAGGAGATAGGCGGTGCGCGGATCGCCCAGGCGCAGCAGCTTGCGGATCAGGATCTGGCGCTGCGTCCAGGCGGTCCGGGTGGCCTCCGGCGGGATGGCCGGCCCGGCGGCCCAGACGGCGGCGGCCTCGGCGTCGCGGTCGCGCTGGCGGAGCCAGCGGGCGCGTTCCAGCGCTAGGCCGAAATCGCTGGGGGCGGCGGCGGCGCGGTCCGGGGTGTCGGCCTCGGCGCGGCCGGCGGCGTAGTCGAGGCGCGCCGCGGCGATGCCCTGGTGGGCCGGGTCCAGATAGGGGATCAAGCGCGCCGCCGAAACATTCTCCCGCGCGAGCGAGAGACGGTCGAAGCGGCGCCAGTGGTCCTCCGGCGTCAGGACGGACTGGTTGCGGTCGAGATAGCCGGGCTCGGCGGCCGGATCAGCCGGCGCCTCCACCCAGCCGGTGCGGAGGACCGTAATTGCCCTGGCATTCTCGCCTGCACGCGTCAGGGCATCGGCCAGGCGCTGAAAGCCATCCAGGGAGCGGGGGGGATGGGAGGCGAACCATTCGGACGCGAGCCGGTCGTCCGGGTCCATTGCTAGCGCCTCCTCGGCGCGGCGGGCCAGGGTCTCCTGTCCCGGCCATTCCGGATTCGCCAGGGCGAAAGCCGTGATCTCCGCTGCGCCGGCGCCGCTGCCGCGGGCCTGCAGGCGCATCCAGGTAATGAATTTGCGGATAATCGGCTCTGCCCCCTGGGCCGCGGCCTCGGCTTCCGGCCATTTCTGGGCATTGGCCAGGGCGACGGCCCGGCGGCCGGCGGCGCGCAGCGCCTCCGCCCCCGCCAGTTCCGGGGGCTGGGCATGCGCCAGTGATGGCATGGCGGCGAGGGCCAGGGGCAGGCGGAGCAACAGGCGGCGGCGCATGCCTAATCTTCTAGCCGAAGCGAGACGGGCCTGTCCCCTGCCTCTCGCCCTTGTCGCTGGGGCGCTCGGCCTCTAGCTTTGTCTGTTCCTGGCGCCCGGTGGGCGGGCGGAGGATTCAGTTCCAGAGGAAGGCAAGCGATGTTCAAGGGATCGATGGTCGCGCTGATCACGCCCATGCGTGGCGACGGGTCCGTGGACGAGAAAGCCTTCCAGGACCTGGTCGAGTGGCAGATCAGCGAGGGCACCGAGGGGCTGATCCCCGTCGGCACCACCGGCGAAAGCCCGACCCTGAGCCATGATGAGCACAAGCGCGTGGTGGAGCTCTGCGTCGAGGCGGCACGGGGCCGCGTGCCTGTCATCGCCGGCACCGGCAGCAACAGCACCGCCGAAGCGATCGAGCTGACCCAGCATGCCAAGAAGGCCGGCGCCGATGCCTGCCTGGTGGTGACGCCCTACTACAACAAGCCGACGCAGGAGGGGCTGTACCTGCATTTCAAGGCCATCGCCGATGCGGTGGACCTGCCGGTCATCATCTACAACATTCCGCCACGCAGCGTGATCGACATGAGCGTCGAGACCATGGCGCGCCTGGCGAAGCACCGGAACATCGTCGGCGTGAAGGACGCGACGGCGAACCTGACCCGCCCCCTGCACACGAAGCGCGCCTGCGGCGAGGACTTCATCCAGCTCTCGGGCGAGGACCATACGGCGCTGGCCTTCAACGCCGCCGGTGGGCATGGCTGCATCAGCGTCACCGCCAATGTGGCGCCAAGGCTCTGCGCCGAGATGCAGCGGGCATGGCGCGAGGGGCGGGTGCGGGAGGCCATGGCCATCCAGGATCGTTTGCTGCCGCTGCACGACGCCATGTTCTGCGAGACCTCACCTGGCCCGGTGAAGTATGCGGCCTCGCTGCTCGGCAAGACCACGGAGCATTGCCGCCTGCCGCTGGCCCCGGTCAGCGATGCGAACAAGGCACGGGTGCGGGAGGCGATGGTGAATGTGGGCCTTCTGAACTGATCTCATGGCGGAAAAGAAGGGCAAGAAGACCCTCATCTCACACGGCATCGTCGCGCAGAACCGCAAGGCCCGGCACGACTACAAGATCGGCGAGACGATCGAGGCAGGGCTGGCGCTGGTGGGCCCAGAGGTGAAATCGCTCCGCGCCGGCCGCGCCACGCTGACCGAGGCCTGGGCCGGCGAGCGTGACGGCGAGATGTGGCTGTTCAACGCCTACATCCCGGAATGGCAGGCCGGCAGCTATGTGGCGCGGTTCGAGCCGCGCCGGCCACGCAAGCTGCTGCTGCACCGGCGGCAGGTGCGCGAGCTGACGGGGGCGGTGACGCGCGAGGGCGCGACGCTCGTGCCGCTGGAGATCCATTTCAACGAGCGCGGCCGCGCCAAGGTGCTGCTCGGCCTCGCCGAGGGCAAGAAGAAGTACGAGAAGCGGGCAGCGATCGCCGAGCGTGACTGGCAGCGCGACAAAGCCCGGCTGATGCGGGAGAAAGGGTAGGGGCCCCGCGGCCCGCCGACCCCTCCCTGCCGGGCAGGAGAGATGCGATGGCCGAGGATGACGACATCCCCCTGACCGGCCGGGTCAGGGAGAAGCTGATCGAGAGCAAGCAGGAATGGGCCCGCGAGGGCCGGCTGTTGACCGGCACCACCGCCGATCCCTCGCGGGACCGCCTGCCGCCGGGCCAGACCCTGGTGAAGGACTGGCCGGTGCTCGACCTGGGCATTCAGCCGGATGTGCCGAAGGAAAAATGGCGGCTACGGCTGGAGGGGCTGGTGGAGGCACCGCTGCGCCTCACCTGGGACGATTTCATGGCTCTGCCGCAGACCGAGGCGGTGAGCGACATCCACTGCGTCACGCAATGGAGCCGCTACGACAACCGCTGGCAGGGGGTGAAGGCAGCGGATCTGCTGGCCCTGGCGCGGCCGAAGCCGGCGGCGCGCTTCGTCGCCTTCACCAGCTACGATGGCTACACCACCAATGTCCCGCTGGCGGAATTCGCCCGCGACGAAGTGCTGCTGGCCCATAGCTGGGAGGGCGAGCCGCTGACCCGCCAGCATGGTGGCCCGGTGCGCGTCGTCATCCCGCGCCTCTATTTCTGGAAGAGCCCGAAATGGGTGACGCGCATCGAACTCCTGGGCGCCGACCGCCCGGGGTTCTGGGAGGTGCGCGGCTACCACAACAACGGCGATCCCTGGCTGGAGGAACGGTACGGCTGACCGGACGGCGCTTGCCAACCTGACCACCGGAGCGGAACATCGCATCGGGATAGGGAGGGAATCATGGCGAGCACGGATGCCGCCGCGCCGGTGGGCTTCATCGGCCTCGGGATGATGGGTCTGCCCATGGCGCGCTGCCTGCTGCGCAGTGGCCGGGCGCTAGTCGCCTGCGACCCGGCCGAAGCGGCGCGGCAGGTGCTGGCGGAGGGTGCCGCGCCGGACCGGTTGCGCTTCGTCGGCACGCCGGCCGAGGTGGCGAAGGCCTGCGACATCATCGTCACTATGCTGCCGGACAGCCGAATCGTGGCTCAGGTGATGGAAGGGCCGGGCGGGCTGCTGGCCGTGCTTCGGCCGGGGCAGCTTGTCATTGACATGGGGTCCTCGGTGCCGGGGGAGACGCGGAGGCTCGCGGAGGCCGCGGCTGGCCGCGGCGCGATGCTGATCGACGCGCCGGTCTCCGGCAGCGTGGTGAAGGCGAAGGCGGGAACGCTTGCCATCATGGTCGGGGGCGATGACGCCGCCTTTGCCAAGGCCGAGCCGGTGCTGCGCGGCATGGGAGAGACGCTGATCCGCACCGGCGCGGTCGGCAGCGCCCATGCCATGAAGGCGCTGAACAACTACGTCTACGCCGCCGGCCTGCTGGCCACTGCGGAGGCGCTGCGCATGGCGGAGCGGCTGGGACTCGATCTCGGCATCCTCGCGGATGTGCTGAACGCATCGTCAGGACGCAATGTCGCCACCGAGACCAAGGTGAAGCAGGAGATCCTGTCGGGCCGCTATGCCGGCGGCTTCCAGCTTGGCCTGATGCGCAAGGATCTGGAGACGGCCGGTGCCATCGCTGCCGAGACAGGGTTCAATGCCCAGGCGCTGGCGTTGTGCCGCAACCTATGGAATGAAGCGGTCGCGGCCCTCGGGCCCAAGGCCGACAATACGGAGATCCACCGCTTCCTGGGTGGACGGAGCGAAACGTCACGATGAAGCCGATTACCCGCCGCGCGGCCCTTGCCGCGCCGCTGCTGCTGCCCGCACTCCATGCCCGCGCCCAGGGGAACTGGCCCGACCGGCCGATCCGGCTGGTCGTCGCCTTCCCCGCCGGCAGCGTCACCGACACGCTGATGCGCCATCTGGCGGAGCCTCTGGGGCGGGAGCTGGGCCAGCCGGTCATCGTGGACAACCGGCCGGGCGGCAATGGCGTGGTCGGTACCGACTCCGCCGCGCATGCTGCGCCGGACGGCTATACCTGGTGCGTGCTGAGCGTCACCAATGGCGCGCTGAATACCTATCTGGTGCCGAAGCTGTCCTACGACCCGCTGCGCGACTTCGCACCGATCGGCTTCGTCTCCGAGACGGCCTATATCCTGGTGGTGCCGGCGAACCACCCGGCGCGCGACCTGCGCGGGCTGATCGAATTGGCGCGGCGGAAGCCGGGGCAGCTCACCTACAGCCATGGCAATTCCAGCGCGCTGATTGCCTCCGCCACGCTCGCGCGCATGGCAGGGGTGGAAATGACGGCCGTGCCCTATCGCGGCGGGCCGGAGGCGCTGACGGATGTCATCGCCGGCCGCATCGACAGCACCTTCACCGATTTCGCCGCCGGCATGCCGCAGATCCGGGAAGGCAAGGTGCGGGCCTTGGGCGTGACGCTGGCGAAGCCCTTCGCCCTGGCGCCGGAGATTCCGCCGGTCGCCGCCGTGCTGCCGGGCTACGAATTCATCTTCTGGTTCGGCATGGCCGCCCCCGCCGGCACCCCGGCGTCGGTCATCGCCCGGGCCAATGCGGCGCTGAACAAGGTGCTGCAACTGCCGGAACTCGGAGAGCGGCTGGCGCGGCTGGGCTATGCGCCGCGTGGCAGCGAGCCCGAGTATTTCCGGACCTTCCTGGCAGAGCAGATCCGGACACTGACGGCACGCGCGAAGGAGGCGGGGCTGGAGCCAGGATAGGCGCCGCTTGTCCGCCTCCGCTCCGCCGCCTATCCCTTTGCTGATAACGAGTCCGGGAGGAATCCGATGCGACGCCGCCACCTGCTTGCCGCTGCGCCCACCTTGCTGTTGGGCCGATCCGCCCTGGCGCAGGGCGGCTGGACCCCGAGCCGCACGGTCACGATCGTTGTCCCCTTCGCTGCCGGCGGGCCGACGGATCTGATCGGGCGCCTGCTGGCCGAGGTCATGGGGCGCGAACTTGGCCAGACGGTGGTGGTGGAGAATGTCTCCGGCGCCGGCGGCACCATCGCCGCGGGGCGCGTGGCGCAGGCCAAGCCGGATGGCCACACGCTGCTGATCCACCACATCGGCCATGCCGCCTCGGCCACGCTGTACCGCCGGCTGCCCTATGACGTGCAGGAGAGTTTCACGCCGCTCGGCCTGGTCAGCGAAACGCCGATGACCATCATCGCGCGGCCCGACTTCCCTGCCCAGGATCTGAAAGGGTTGCTGGAGGAGATGCGGCGCAAGGGCACGGCGCTGAATCTCAGCCATTCCGGGCTTGGCGGGTCCAACCATCTCTGCGGCACCCTGTTGCAGGCAGCGGCCGGTACTGCGGTGACGACAGTGGCTTTCCGCGGCTCCGCCCCCGCCAATACCGAGTTGATGGCCGGGCGCATCGACCTTGCCTGCGAGCAGGCCACGAATTCCGTGCCCTTCCTGCGGGAGAAGCGGATGAAGGCCTATGCGGTGACGGCGCCGCGCCGCGTGCCTGGGATCGAGGACGTGCCGACCACCGCTGAGGCCGGGCTGCCGGGTTTCGAGATCACGGTCTGGCACGGACTGTACGGCCCGCGCGGCCTGCCGGAGGAGATCACGCAGCGCCTTTCGGCCGCCATCCAGGTGGCGATGCGGGACGAGAAGCTGCGCAACCGCTATGCCGAGCTGGTGACAGACGTCCCGGCCCCGGAGAAGGTCACGCCCGAATACCACCGCCGCTTCCTGGCGCAGGAGGTCGCACGCTGGCGGCCGCTGATCCAGGCGGCGGGGCAATACGCGGACTGAAGCCGGCGGGGGCGCCGGATGGCGCCCCCGGTTCGCTTAGTTATTTGCGCCTTCCAGTGCGGCGATCACCGCCTGTGTGACCTGCTCGGTGGTGGCTGTGCCGCCAAGATCGGGGGTCAGCACTTGGCCCCGTGCCGTGACGGCCTCCACCGCCGCCATGATGCGCTGTGCCGCGCGCGGCTCGCCCAGATGCTCCAGCAGCATGGCGCCGGTCCAGAAACAGCCGAGCGGATTGGCGATGCCCTTTCCGGTGATGTCGAAGGCCGAGCCGTGGATCGGCTCGAACATCGAGGGGCGCTTGCGGCTCGGATCGATATTGCCGGTGGCACCGATGCCCAAGCTGCCGGCCAGTGCGCTGGCGAGATCCGAGAGGATGTCGGCATGCAGGTTGGTGGCGACGACCGTGTCGATGCTGCCCGGCCGCATCACCATGCGTGCGGTCATCGCATCCACCAGCATCTTCTCCACAGTGAGCTCGGGATATTGTGCCGTGACCTCGGCGCAGATCTCGTCCCACATCACCATGCCGTGCCGCTGGGCATTGGACTTGGTGACAACAGTCAGGTGCTTCCGCGGGCGGGACATCGCCACCTCGCAGGCGTAGCGGCAGATGCGCTCCACCCCGGCGCGGGTGAAGACGGCCACATCCATGCCGACCTCGATTGGCAGCCCCCGATGCGCACGGCCGCCGGTGCCGGCATACTCGCCCTCGGAATTCTCGCGGACGATGACCCAGTCTATCTGGCGCCCGAGTTCATCCCGCAGCGGCCCCTTGATGCCCGGCAGCAGCCGGGTAGGGCGGACATTGGCGTATTGGTCGAAGCCCTGGCAGATCGCCAGCCGCAGATCCCAGAGGGTGATGTGGTCCGGGATGTCCGGCGCGCCGACCGCGCCGAAATAGATGGCGTCGAAAGATTCGAGCTGCTTCAGCCCGTCCGCCGGCATCATGCGGCCGGTGCGGCGGTACAGATCGCTGCCCCAGTCGAAATTCTGGAACTCACAGGTGAAGCCGCCATCCACGGTAGCGGCGGCCTGCAATACGCGGCAGCCGGCCGAGATCACCTCCGGCCCGATTCCGTCCCCGCCAATGGCGGCGATCTTCAGGTTGCGCATGGACTGTTCCCCTGCTGCTCGAAGCGGGCTTTAGCAATCACGGCTCAGCGTCGGAAGCGCAGATCCAGTCCTCGCGCCCGCCAGCCGGACTCGATGGCGTCCAGATCCACCTTGCCGGGGGGGTTGACCTTGCTCGGCGCATCGCGCAGCCCCGGCTCACGCTCCCGCCGCCAGAGGTCGAGCAGGCGGCGAAGCTCCGCCAGCGGCTCCGCATGGTCGTCGACACGCAGGTTGATGTCGGGGAAGTCCTCCGTGGTGGTCAGCAACAGCGCGGCGGATTGCCTGCCGCGCTTGTCGCCGCCGGCGGCCTGCCCGGCATCCAGCGCGGCGAGCAGCCGTTCCGGCAGGGCCAAGTCGCTGCGCGCCATGAAGGTGGCGAAGGTGTCGGCCAGCACCTCTTCCCCGGCCAGCATGTTGCCGGCAACGGAAAACTGCTCGCCCGTCCGGTCGCCGCACCACTCCACGCAATGCCGGCCGGTCCAGGCGGCGCTGCGGCCATGCCGGTCGACGGCATGTACCTGGCGGATATGCTTCCCCTCATCGCCCGCCAGCGCGCCTTCGATTGCTGCCGCCGGGGGCAGGCCGCGGGCCATGGCGTCCAGGATGGCGGGGCCAAGATAGCGGTTTGTTATGGACTGGGTGGAAACCGCCCCGACCCCGGACCGGACATAGGGGCAGCTTGCCCCCACGGCAAAGGCGCAGGTGGTGACGGCGACGGCAAAGGCGTCGGTCGCGGGATCATGGGCGACGATGGACCAGGTCATGCGGGCTCCCCCTTGCCGGGCCGCAGCATAGACGCGATGCACGGGCGTTGCGCCATCCGGCGGGCAGCGGCAGGCTGCGGCGAAAGCTGCCTGGGAGGAATCCATCATGATGTCAGCAAAGGGACCGCGCCTTGGCCGCCGCGGCATGGGGATGCTCGGCCTTGCCGCCGCGCTCGGCCTGCCGCGGGTGGGGGGGGCGCAAGCCTGGCCGGACCGGCCGGTGCGGCTGGTGCTGCCTTTTGGCGCGGGTGGGGCGATCGACACCCTGTCGCGTACTGTCGCCAATTCCTTCCCGGCCCAGGCCGGCGGCCAGACGCTGGTGGTGGACAACCGCGGCGGCGCCGGCGGAACCATCGCCGGAGCGCTGGTGGCGCAAGCGAAGCCGGATGGCTACACGCTGATGATGGCCGATCTCGGTGCCAATGCGATTGCGCAGGAGTTGCAGCGCGGCCTGGCCTATGACCCGACCAGCGCCTTCCAGCCGATCTGCCATCTGGTGAACCTGCCGCTGGTCCTGGTGGTCCCGGCTGCCAGCCCGGCCAGGGATGTCGCCGGCCTGCTGGACCTGGCCAGGCGGCAGCCGGACCTGCCCTATGCGCATCCGGGCATCGGCTATGTCGGCCACCTGGCGCAGGAACTGATGCTGCGGCAGGCAGGGGTGAAGATGGTCCCGGTTCCCTACCGCAGCGGCGCCGAGGTGGTCCGCAGCCTGGTGGCGAACGAAACGGGCAGCGCCTTCATCACCGTCTCCACTTCGCTGCCCTTCATCCGGGAGGGCAAGGTGCGGGCTCTGGCCGTGGCCAGCAAGGCGCCGGTTCCGGCGCTGCCAGGAGTGCCGACCATGGCCGCTACCCTGCCGGGCTTCGAGGCGCAGGTCTGGCATGGCATCGTCGGCCCGGCCGGTCTGCCGCCGGAGATCGTGGCGCAGGCCAACCGGGTGTTCAACACGGTGATCCGGCAGCCCGAGGTCCGGCGCGTGGTGGAGGAGGTCCAGGCCGGCGAGATCATCGGCGGAACCCCGGAGGAATTCGCCGCCTTCATTCGCCGCGAGATCGAACGCTGGGTACCGGTGATCCGCGCCGCCGGCATCCGGGCCGAGTGAGGAGCATGTGATGAGTGACAAGGTAGTCCCGGCCCGTCCGGCCTCGACGGTGCTGTTGCTGCGTGACGGCGCCGAGGGGCTGGAGGTCTTCATGGTGGTCCGCCACCGGGAGATCGAATTCGCTGGCGGCGCTTTGGTTTTCCCCGGCGGGCGGGTGGAGGAGGCGGATGCGGCCCTCGCCGGGCCGGACCCACTCGATCCCTACCGCATCGCCGGCATCCGCGAGACCTTCGAGGAATGCGGCGTGCTCCTGGCCCGGCCGCGCGGTGCTGTGGAACTGGTCCGGGCGGAGACCTTGCTGGCCATCGAGGACCGGCACCGCGCCGCCCTGGCCCGCGGCGAGCGGCCGCTGTCCGAAGTGCTGGCGGCTGAGGCGCTGGAGCCGGCCAGGGATGCGCTGGTGCATTTCGCCCATTGGATCACGCCCACCTCCCGACCCAAGCGATTCGACACGCAATTCTTCCTGGCCGCCGCGCCGCCCGACCAATTAGCCGTGCATGACGGCAGCGAGTCGGTGGAATCCGTCTGGATCCGCCCGGCCCGGGCGGTGGAGGAAGCCAATGCCGGACTGCGCCGGCTGGTCTTCGCCACCCGGAAGAACCTGGAGAAGCTGGCGCGCTACCGCTGCGTTGCGGAGGCGATGGAGGCCGCCGCCGCGGCGCAGGTGGTGACGGTGCTGCCCGAGATGGTCCGCACCGAAGCCGGCTGGCGCCTGCGCATCCCACTCGCCGCCGATTATGGCGGCGACACCTTCGAGGTGCTGGACGCGCCGGCGATGTAGCTCAGCAGCCGAGCTGCCCGGCGAGGTCCTGGAAGTCCTTCGCCACCACGTCCCAGGGCTCTTCCGGCTTCAGGTCGGTGGCCTGATTCGGGCCATGCTCGGTCGGGCGGGTGACAAAAGCGGTCATCAGCCCGCATTGCCGCGCCGCGCGCAGGTCGCCGTTATGCGCGGCGACCAGGCAGAGTTCGGCAGGGCGGATTCCGAGCACCTCGGCGGTGCGCAGATAAGCTTCCGGCTGCGGCTTGTAGGCTTGCGCCACCTCGGCGCCGAGGATCGCGTCCCAGGGGATGCCGGCGCGCTTCGCCATGTTCAGCATCAGCGCGATATTGCCGTTGGAGAGCGGCGCGATGATGAAGCGCCGCTTCAGCCGCGCGAGGCCGGCAACCGCCTCCGGCCAGGGATCCAGCCGGTGCCAGGCGCGGTTCAGGTCATCCAGTGCCGCCTCTCCGATGCCGGCCGGGTCCATGCCGTATTCGCGCAGCAGGTCCTCCAGATTCTCCCGGTGCAGCACATCCAGCCGGGTGAAGGGGCGGCGGCCGGAGCGGCACGCCTCCATCGCCGGCTGGTAGCGCTTGCGCCAGGCATCGGCGAAGGCGTGCGGATCTATGTCGGAGCGGCCATGGCGGGCGAGGAAGGGGGCGGCCTCGCGGGCGATGCCCTCGCGCCAGTCCACCACCGTGCCGAAGACGTCGAAGACCAGCGCCTTCACGCTGTCGAAGGCAGCCATCACTTGCCCTCCTGTGCCCATTTCTTCTCGAACTCCCAGACCTCGGGGAAGCCCATCAGCTCGCAGATGCGGCCGAAGCCGTAGCTTTCCTGCGGCGGCAGGGCGGTGCTGTCGCCATGCTGCCTGAGATGCGCGAAGGCGCGCTCCAGTGCTGCCGCGGCGGCCAGGAAGCCAAGCACGGGATAGATGGCGATAGCATAGCCGAGCTGCTCCAGCCGCTTCGCCGGCAGGATCGGCGTGCGGCCGCCCTCCACCATATT
>Ga0207747_1000642_pt1 | contig 35462 bp, 31 predicted proteins | sample HigsolmetaGSP11D_FD_184839 | JGI IMG/M metagenome (GOLD analysis project Ga0207747, IMG submission 184839) | High solid enriched microbial communities from the Joint BioEnergy Institute, USA - SP1-1-D (SPAdes) | ecosystem: Engineered > Bioreactor > SSF (Solid state fermentation) > Aerobic >...
TAATGGTGTTCGCGGTGGCGGCGCTCGTTGCACCGTGGACGCCTGTTGTGGCTGCGGCGTGGGAGTTGATAGTGTTTTGGGCGGTAGAGGCGGCGGTGGTGGCAGAATTTGCGGTATTTTGCGCATTCTGCGCCGCTGTGAGCGCCGCATCCGTCTCTGCTTTCCGCGCCACGTCGTCCGCTTCCGATGGCGTGCCAGCTTTGAAGCGGCCGGCGGGGTCGCGTTGGACGAGCGTGTTTGGTGTGGCGGCGGAGGTGGCAGAATCTATTTGATCTAAATAATTATTTATATTTCTAACACCACTTCCATCTGTTTTTACTACAACAGTATCTTTATTCAGTTGAGCCATAACAGTTATTTAAAACCCCCTTATAAAAAATTACGCACTATTTTCAGTACAAATTCCTTTAATATGTATTTTTCCTTCCATATCAATTTTCATTTCAGTTGTCAAATTATTATCTTCAATAAGTTCTTTTGTGTAAATATTTAAATCAGATCCAACATAGGCACGATCTACATCCACCCATATGTTTTCAGTGTTAAAAATATCATTAAAGAAAATAGCACAACTTTCATCTTCACCCCAAGACACATCTAAATCATATTCAGTGTTTTCATCTATCTCAACTGTGTCATCCCATGCTTCAAGAATTTCAACAAACTCCTTGGAAATATTGATGTTTCCATTACTATCTAAACTCATAAACTTTGCCATAAAATCACCATTTTATTTTAATATTTTGATTTTAATAAAATCTATCATAAAGTTGCCTACTCATTTCAGTATTAGTGTGTATATAAAATCTTTTTGTTATATCTGACTTTGTATGACCTAAAATATGTTGTACAAAATCCAACGGCGCTCCTTTCTCAAACATATGACTTGCAAGACTATGCCTAAAACGATGAGGATATACACTTATATTCATTCCTGCTCTTTTTGCAACTCTTTTAACCACATATCTCAACTGTGCTATTGAACTTCTTCTTTTTGGATTTCTTTCTGTAACAAATAGCGCCTCACAATCATCATTTCTAAATTTTAAATAATTATGAATCCATATCTTGCATTCTGCATTGAAAAATACTTTTCTTTCTTTATCGCTTTTTCCATTAACAACAATAACTCTATTTTCAAAATCAATATCATTTTTATTTAACTTATGTATTTCTCCGATGCGACTTCCTGTTGCATACAAAATTCTAATTAAAGCATGTTCTATAGGTTTTTTACATGCACTTTTTAATATTTCAACTTCTTCCCTAGTTAATAATTTTGGGATTTTTGATCCTTCTTTGGGTTCTTTAAGTTTACTTGCAGGATTAATGTCAATATATCCTTCATCTAAAGCCCATCTGTATAGTGACTTTAAAAATCTAACACGGTGTCCTATACTTGACGGCTTCAATCTTTCATAATCTTTTGACAAATAATCTTTTAATTTTTCATATGTAATTGTGTTAATGTCCACATCACCAAAATATCTAATTAATAAATTAGCTTGTAAACGATAAGCTGTTAGTGTTTTTGGGGAATAACCCTGAATCTTTTTATCTTTTTCATACAATAAAAATGCTTGTGATATAATCAACTGTGCGATACCTCCATTAATTTATTTTAATCAATGATTATGGTATCACACAGTTGATAAATAATCAATATTTTGCCTTTAAATTATCATCCTATCGAACTTCGTTAGTTAAAGATCATGAAATGATTCCCTGAGCTTTCCATGCGTCGAAATGTGTATGCCATCCCATCAAATCGTCAGGATCTACAGCTTTTAGAGTTTCCGCTGTCGGAGGAATAGCAACAGAACCAAAGGTGACCGAAAACCATGCAACGGATGATTTCACGGGTTGTTCTCCATTCATGAAAGTAAATGCGTCGGTTAGAGTACCATCGATGTTCACCCAACCATTAGGGATGATTTCAAAATTTTCGCGTATCCATTGGTTCATTTATGATCCCCTCCCCTTATACCAAGGTCAAGTAATATCCTTCGGCAATAACTTTATGAGCAACACTATCACTGTTAGCGGCTTCCAATTTAAAACCGAAAGGGAACTCCAATGGCCTTGTTAAACGAAAAGCATATATATTGTTTGTGGAGTCATATTTCTGTAAGTCCCAGAGATAATTACCGCCGCTATCGTTTAACATTTTTACTGATACACCTGCTCCCTTTGCCCATCCGCCAATAGTAACATCAGCAACAAATAAGTTGCTATAAGTTCCATCCGGTTTTCTTTTGGACAAATTAAACCGCAAGATGTTAACGGTACTATCAACCGCAATTGAAACATTTTCAAGGATTGCTGCTTTTTGAACATCGACAATAGTTTCTGTTGTCGAAGCCGCCAATGGTGTGACTCCCTTGTTGTAATCAATAACGCCAGAATCTTTCGCTTTACTCCCCGTTAGTTGAACTTGTGGTTTATAATTACTATTTGCACCTGTAACCCAATCAGAAATATTTTTCCATAAATCTCTCAAATCACTTAGTTTAACTATAGCCATCCAAAACCCTCCTATAAATTATCCTGTATATATAAAATCCAATGTATTTGTGGTGGAATTAAAACTAATTTTAAATTTTCCAAACACAACAGTATTACTTTCAATTTCTGCTGATGAATTTCTTTTAACAATCTGATTAGCTCCATTTCCACTATTTAAAGTTAAAACTGGATCTGTAGCCGTTCCAGAAACAGATATATCTGAATTTGCCGAAGATATTGTTTTAATAGTGCCTTGCCCATCTTCTCCTTTTGCCGCTACCAATACCCAATAATTAGTATCCGTTGGAGGATTTCCTATTGAATCTTGAATACAACGATATGTAGAACCGTTATACTGAACTTGGTTATTTACAACATAAGAAGTTGCTGGATCATAAACACCTTTATAAACATAAGTATTTACAATATTGTTTGCTGCCGCAGCAGCATTATTTGCATTGGTAGCTGCATTATTCGCGTTTGTTGCTGCCGTGTTAGCACTTGAAGCAGCGTTGTTGGCATTTGTAGTTGCTGTATTAGCACTATTAACGACAGATTCAACGCTTAATAATTTTTGCCAGTATGTTGTGTCTGTTAAAGGTTTATTAAAATTTCCATCTTGAAGGCTTTGATATATATTTAATTGATTACTGTCTACAACTGTATCTCCATAAACATAAGTTATTGAAGTAGAATAAGTTCCCATCCACCTAAAACCAGTGATCTTTGCCCAATATGTTGCATTTGTAGGCGGGTTCCCCGTTGTATTTTGGATACATATATAAGTCGAACCTTGATAATAAACAATATTCCTTACAACGTAAGAAGTGGAGGCACTATAATTCCCCTTCCAAACCAAAGAATCCCCTACTGACTTAGCATAGTCTCCCTGTGTCTTAGCATAATCGCCTTGAGTTTGGGCATATGTTGCTTTTGTATCTGCATTAGTGGCCGCTGAATTTGCGTTTGCTGCTGCGTTGTTCGCATTTGCAATTGCAGCTTGAACACTAACGGTTAATTGCCAATATGATGTATTTGTCAATGACTGATTCAAATTATTATCTGCAACACTGATATAAACATTTTGATTTTCACTATCAACAACAATATCTCCATAAGCATAAGTTGTACTGGTAGAATATGTTCCCATCCACCTGTATCCTGCAATTTTAACCCAATATGCTGTATTAGTCGGAAGGTTACCAGTTGTATTTTGAATACACATATAAACTAACCCTTGATAACCAACTATATTTCTTATAACATAAGAAGTAGCAGGGTTATATAAACCTCTCCATACTAATGAATCTCCAACGCCTTTTGCATAATCTCCTTGAGATTTTGCATAATCTCCCTGAGATTTTGCATAATCGCCCTGTGATTGCGCATAATTTGCTTTATTATTAGCATTCGTTGCAGCATTATTTGCATTGGTAGCCGCATTATTAGCATTCGTTGCAGCATTATTTGCATTGTTTATAGCAGGTTCAACGCTTATAATTTTTTGCCATTTCGTTGTGTCTGTTAATTGATTATTAATATTATTGTTAATCAAAGAATAATAAAGATTGTAATTATTTGAATCACTAACAACATCTCCGACATAATATGTTTTTGATGGAGAATAGATTCCATCTGCTCTAAACCCTGTTAGTCTCCCCCAATAAGTTTCATTTGGTGGGTCGTTTCCTACTGTTTCTTGCAATGCAATATAAGCTACTCCATTATAAGTTACAATGTTAAATCGCTTATATGTTGTTGTGTGGCTGTATTCACCTAAAAACACAAATTCAGAAGCAGCATCAATTATATCCGATAGTCTTTGAACAACTTCTCCGTCTTGCTCCTTTGTCCATATTCTTGAAGCAGGAATAATTGCTTGACCTCTTCCGTAATAAGTGAATGAAAGTGTTTTGCCTTCAGCAGAAGGATTAAAAGTTACAATTCCAACAGTATAATCAACATGAAACTCTAAATCACTCGGTTCTTTTCCTTCAACTTCAAAATATATTTGTCCTGTATTTGGATCTCTTACTTGAACACGTTCTGTTGGATCTGGTATTTCATTTAATAAAACTTTTGAATTTATAACTTTGTATAAAATATTTATATACGGAACAAATGGGTCATCAGCAGTTCCAGAACGTAATTCATAAATGATTGGGTCTTTGTATTCAAAAATATTTGACATGCTTTGCCTCCTTTTACGGAATTGAATTAAGTGAATTTATAAGACCGTTAAATTGTGAAGCATAAATGATATCTCCACTATTAACAGTATTTGGCGGTGGTATTGGCGGACTCATTTCACCGATACCAAAAACAGCTTGGTTAAAAATCCAATATGCTACTGGTTCTCCTTGGGAAACTGTGTAAAAACCATATGGATACATATCTTTATATGCTCTAAATTGATCTATTCGGTCTGTAAACATATTCCAATCGTAAGCACTTATTAAAAAAGGTGAACCCGGAGAAACCGTTGTAGACCAATAAAAATTTAAAGGTCTTGTAGTTACGGTTGCTACACCAGCATTGAACCATCGACCTTCTGCTGGTGTTTGAACAAAAGCATACACAACATATGTTACTCCGGGTGAAAATCCACTTGCTGTTCCCCAAGATGTTGAATACTGGTATCCGGGCGGTGGCGGAGGATAAACAGCGCTCCATATTTCTGACGGAAAAAATTGTTGACCATCAATGACTGGTTGTGGCCCTATGCCTGCCATTACATAAGAAGCAGAGTCCCACAAGTTGCTTAGACCACTGATAAACCACTGGAAACCATAAGACCCTACACTTGTAATCTGTAAATATGGCATGTTAAAAAGCACCTCTTTGACAAAAAACAAAAACCCTGCTGTTTAATGAAAGGTTTAGAGATCAACACATCATTTTTTAAAAACAAAATATTGACAATTAAATATAGATACTATATAATTTTAATATTCCAAATTTTTCTTAATTGCAATATAATACAAAGAAAGGAGTGATCAAAAATGAGAATACGAAAACACTTACTTGTCGGAATTTTAACTGGATTTTCTTTAACTTTCCCATTCACTTCTTTCGGGGAAGAAGCATTACAACGAGTAGATGCTTATTTACGTCCTGATTTTAACGTGTCTCTAAATGGACATAAAATCGAATTAGAAAACCCTCCTGTTATTATTAATGGAAATATGTACCTTCCGTTAAAACTAATTGCTGAAGCAACTGGTTTGAATGTTAATTGGAATAGTCAGACAATGACTGCTGAACTTAGCAGTTTAAAATTTAACGAAAACAATCCAAATTCAAATATTAATCAAAATGATCTAAGAAAGGATGTTGATCAACAAGTGACAGATGAACAAATTACAACAATTGAACAAATACAAGATATTTTATTAAAACGGAAAAATATATCATATGATGAATCATCAAACACTGGAATATATATCATGACTGACGAAGAGTATCAAACATATAAAAGAATCGTTAACCGTGATGTTCAATTAAAATATTGTATGTCGGTTCTGAATCAATTCGGAATTGAATACAAACATGCTTTTAACACAACTGAAAAGTCAATATCTTTTAGTATAAAATTTATTTATAAAGATAAAATCGTATTAATTTTTAAAGATTTGGGCTCAGAAAACGATAATCAAAATCTAAATCTTATTTAAATTATGCAAATCTAGCAGGAACGTTTAGCCCGGTGACGGTAGCATAAGAAAAATCCACAAGGCCACGAAGACTTACAGGGCTACCAGAACCGGCTTCTATTATTATTGAACCAATAGTAGAAGTTAATTGTATAGTTCCTGCAACTTGCGCTAATTCTCCTCTATATTGTCCAAGATAATAAAATGAAATAGAAGAAAAATTATTGCTTTCTAATACAACACCATGATATTGATTACTTGAGTTATAAGATTTCATTCCGCCGCTATCTATTACAATACGATTACTATTTGGAAAATTAGTTTGTAATACCGATCCAGTAATTGTAGCACCAGTAATATTCGGAGATATTATGTTATTTCTATCAATAAAAGTTCCGCCTGTATAATTACCAGATACTATTTGATAAGCAAGATTTTGTGCATAGTTAGCAGCGTTTTGAGCAACCGCAATATCAGGATCGCTGTTTACATTGTTCCAATTTATAGTTCCACCCGTCATATTTATATTACCGCTAATATTTGCACTATTAGCAGTCATATTACCTTGACTATCAACAATAAATCTATTATTTACATTTATGCTTGTTCCTGATATTGAACCTCCATTAATAGAAGAACTATTAATAGATGAACTATTTATTTGTCCAGTAAAAATTCCATTGTTGGCAACCATATCACCATTTAACCCCACTCTAAAGGGAGCAGAGTTAAAATTGGCATTCCCCGCCCACAACCCATAGGCTGGATCAAATTTCAATACACTATTACCACTACCTATTGTCATTGAACTTCCAACAATCTGACCATTATTAAAACCGCTGTTGTTAATAGTTGCATAATTTGCAGTTAAACTATTCAATACAGCATTCCCATTCATGTCTACACGAAAAGGTGCATTTCCAAAAACCTGATTGCCTAACCAAATTCCTTCATTTGTTGCATGAAAAGATTGATTTCCGCTTCCAATATGTAAATGAATACCATTTAATGCTCCTGCATTAATCGCAGAAGCATTAATCCCTGTACTTGTAATCATCGTAGTTCCTAATTCGCTTGTAATCTGTATTGCTCCATTTTGAACATACAAACCGCGATAATCCAAACGAGCAAATTTATTAGGATCGCTTGTATATGCTGTAATCCCAGAATTATCCATCAAGATACTTGTTGGCAAAGGAGCATTTAAACGTAAATCTTGTCTTAATGTTGTATCCTTTGAATTTGAATAGTTCTTTGCTATATTTTCAACACTGTTCCAATAATTTGCCGATTGAATCACCAAATCAGGAATTTTTTCTCCATTATCTCCAAGAATAATCTGGTTTGCTCTTAATTGGACAAATTGACCTAAAACACCGCGAACGGTTTCTGCTACTATATATTCAGGCGTAATTGCCGTTTTCCACGTATTTCCTCCATCCGATGTCAAAGCCATAATTCCGTGTTGTAAAATTAATTGTTTGTTTGGATTATTTAAATCATATACACGTATACCTTTACGTGAAATTTCAACCGTATTATTATTTGAGGCAACAATTTCTCTTTTCGCCGCATCCCATGTATTATTTATAGTCTGATAAATATCCGAAGTAAGTAAAATATTGTCATCAATCAAATACTTCCGATTGTCAAATTGCGTCGAAGAAGAAATGACATTATATAAATTCTTTATAAATCGCTCATAATCAGTAAGAATTTCTTTGAAATTACTTATAACTAAATTAACGTCTCCAGTTTCATAATCAAAATCTATTTGAATTATTTTTGCACTAATATTAATTCCTAATGGTTCATGTTTAATATAAATTACATTTCCCAAACCAATTTTGTCCCAATTGCGTTTTTCATCTAATACTTCAAACAAGTTTACAATTGAAATTTCTACTTTTAGTTTAGGTTCTTGTAATTTTACAAATTCTTCTTTTGCCGCTTTGAGTAATTCTTCTGGATCGTCAATATATTCATTTACATATTCTTGCACAACAATGTGAGGATTAAGTTCTAATAATTGATTTTGGGTAAAATTATTTTCTACAGACAAATCATTCTTTAAGTTTTGAATTTGCTGATTTACATTATTTATTTGAGCCTGAATTCCATTTATTGTTGCTTTCTGATTGTCAATCTCTGTCTGTTTTGCATTCTTTTGAGCAATATAACCTGATGGATCTTGACCGCTTGCATTTGCAACACTTATATTGTCATCTATAATTGCTAATTCGTTTTCTAATTCATCAAGTACATTTTGCTGACTTGTTAAAATTTCTTGTAACGACTTTAATTGACTTAATAAACTATTAAAAGTAGGAGTATAATTTTCTAATTTATTTTGGTATGCAATTATTGCTCTTGCTAAATCAACCGAAATATCTCTTGGAGGATTTACAACTGTTCCATCCGGCAACTCATGAAAAGGATATAAAATGCTTGAAAAATTCTCTATATAGTTTGTTCCGGCAGGATTAACCGAATTTATTGAAATTCCATTTTTTCCGAAAACCTTTAATCTCGTACAATACTCAGAACTTGTTTCTTCGTAAGAAATATGTCTCAACAATTTCCCATAACCAACAGTAAAACCAGTATCAACTCCAATATTTTCTATCTTATACATTGATACCTTTCTGTTAATTGTGTCATAAACCAAAACTCCATTAAACGTTTCTGCAATCTGAATTAAACAATCCAAAACGCTACCGCTTAATTCAAATTGTCTATATTTAATCAAAAATTCAGAATCAATATAATCTACTGTCCATAATGTTTCACTTAAAACATCGTTCATTACCGCAGCAGCATTTACAGATGTAGCCTTATAATCTTTAATAGATTTATCTTTTAATTCTATTCCTAAACTATAACATTGTACTTCTTTATATTCTCCATCATCGTCCATAACTTTTGTTATTGTATGAATAACATAGTATTCTATATAATTTCCTTTTATAAATTTAATTAATCTCCGATTACTTATTTCTTCGATAAATTTATTAATCACAAGTTGATGATTTCGTTCTACGAATATTGGAGCCTTTAATGTTAAAGTGTTTATATTGCCCAAATATAACTGTTGTCTGATTTGATATGTACCACTTAAAATTCCTAACTCTGTTCTTTCTAAATTGTTTTTACACAATATTATTTCGGGTTTTATAGTTTCATTAAAAATATCCTGATCAATCAATATTTCACCCCCTTATTGCAAAAACACATATTGATAAGTAAACTTTATCTTAATTTGTCCTTTAATAATTAATCTGTTCGCCCCTGTTGTAAACCAAAGAAAAATACTATCATTCGACATATTTCTAATCCTATAAGTTAAAGGAATATTGGTTTCAATATCTTTGTTTTTGCAATCTATAGTCAAAAGTTCATTTGTTTCTAATCCAGAAAATTCAATCTTTTTTCCTGTTGATGCATTAAGTATACTAAACGAATTACTATTCAATGTGTCAACCTCTATTGTTGGATAACAATTTAAATCTCCATTATTATAAATAGTTACCATTGTTCCTTCCGATGGATTGTTTTCTAGTTTAAATATTTTATTTATATAAGGAGAATAACTATATGGACTATTACATCTAAATGTCAAATTGACATACCCTTGATTTAATCCGTTGTGTATTAAGTTTGGACTTTCAACAACCAAAGCATAAAAAATACGATCAATATTTGTTGTAAAATAAAGTGGTTGATAGTATGGTTGATCTGTCAACCATTTAGTTACTTCACGTATTTTTTTATCATCCCATTTGTCTTCAAATGCAAATGAAACTGGAAACTGTAACGGAGAATACTTTACATAATGAAAATATGGTTCTTCCCTTCCTCTAATAGATGTTTCAACTATTTGTCTTTCTGCCGCAAAAGGTTCTTCTAACATTTCGTTACCTATTTGCACATTAAAAATACCCATATGATCCGAACGTATTCCAGCATATGAAAAATAAAGTGCATTCTTTATTGTCATACAATCACCTCTAACAAAAGAAGGGAAGAGAGTTAGAATCTCTTCCCTAAGCGTTGCATTCCTTTAACTACTTCGTTAAATACAGTTTTTCCACCCTGAACATTTCCTTCAACTCTTTCAATGTTCATACTAATATGATAATGAATATCTCCAGCACCAGAAGTAGCGAATTTCGGTTGTATTGTATTGAAATTAGGTATTCTAATATTTTTTATAATATCTCTCGTTATGTTTACAACTTTGAGTATATTTGATGTATCAAATTTATTTAATACTAATTCTTTCTCGTCTAACCATGCTAATTTAGGGTTTTTACCGAATGCCGGAGTTATTCCGCCAGTATCGAATCTGATAATATTTCCTTTTAGAATGTCTTCATAATTATAGTCAGGAAATCCGTATTTGTTTCTAAGATAATTATTTCGATTATTTAATGCTACTTGTTCTGGAGTATCCATTCTCCCTGTTTGCTCATATATCTCTTGCCATTTTATTTTGTTTCTAACATATTCATCGTGGTCGATTTTTGTTTGATTTTGATTACCAGTTTGCGGTTGAGTAGTCATAACTGAATTAATATTAATTCCATTATTAGCGGGATTATAGTATCCATTTCTCAATGAATTTAGCAAATTTATTGCTTGTTGCAAATTACTTATTACATTGCTCGTTAAGCTGCTCCCGATATTTTGAGTCATATTAGAAACTTGACCCATTAAATTAAATAATCCTTGTTGGACAGAATTAAAATGTCCAGCAAGTATTTCATTTTCCATTTGTATGTAATATTGGTCATTATTTAAAATATCATCCCAATATTGTTGTATAGCGTCTTTTTGTTTATTTAACGAATCAATAAGATTTTGATTCTTTTGATCTTCAGCATTTTTTGCAGCGTCAACTTCTTGTCTTTTCTTATTAAGTTGATCTTGTAACGATTGTTTTCTAAGTTCCCTTGATCTATTTTCTTTCATTTTTTCAATATCTTCTAATCTGTCTGCAAGTTGTTGCTCTAATTCTTTACGTTTAGCCGCTGCTTCATATGAATCATCTAATAATAGCGCGTTTATCTGAGACTGAATATCTTGTGCCTCTTTTTGCGCTCTGGTTAATTCAGATTGATAATCTTCTTCTGCAAATTGTCTATCTAATAATTTCAATTGTTCATTTATGGCATTTTCAAATCTATTTAATTCATCATCAAGATTTTTGACTACTTGCTCATGTCTCTTGTTTTCTGCCTCAATTACACTGTTAATACGTTTAAGTTCTGATTCTCGAATTGCTTCTTGGGCCTTTTTATAAGAATCAACGACTTTTGAGGCCACATTTCGAGCAATATCATTTATTGAATTCACAATATTTGCTTGTGACAGGATTGATTGTTGTAATTGTTCGTTAAAATTCTTCCATTCTTCAGCAGTTAGTTTTGTATTTGCCATTATTTGACGAATCATTTGTTCATGGTTTTTCTCTGCCTGTAGTTGCTTATTTAATAAATCTATTTGTAAAGCCAATTCATTAGAATATTCTGCTGTTCCTTCTCTTAATAATTTTAATCTTGCTTGCGACAACTGAAGTTGATAATCAAAACCTTTTACAGCCTCAGCGGTTTCATTTATTTGAGATGTCAGTATTTTTAGATTACTTTCAGTAATGGCATTTTGAAAATCCCACCACGAATTTGACAACTCTCTAATTCGATCATTTAAAATTTTAGTTTGTTCTATTGTGAGATTACCATTTGCTAACTGCTCTCTAAGCGCTTCAGCTTCGTTATGAACTATATCTTGCTTCTGCTTTAATAATTCAATCTGCTTTTGTAATTCATTTCTATATTCTTGAGAAGTTTCATTGAATTTTTTGGTTTCTCGGTTTAATTCTTCAATTTGCTCATCTATATCTTCTAATTTCCTTTGAGTTTCATCCTTCAACAATTTATTAGTTTCTTCGAAAATACTATTAACATTTCTTAAAGATTCTTTAAAGTCATCAATCCAACTCGCTGATTTTTCATTTATTGCTTTATCTAAGTCTTCAAACAATTGAATATAGTAGTTAAATAACTCTTTTCTATTTTCAAGCCCTTGTTTTTGTTGTTCAAGTTGCGCTTTTATGGAATCAGATGTTTCACGACCAATTCTGTTATTCAAATTGTTTAATTGTTTTTCTAAATTATTTGCATAATTAGCTATTTCTTCTTTTGATATATCTTCTATATTCCTACCTTGTCTAAAATCGGAAAAGTATTTGTCAAATTCAGGAATGATTTCATTTTCACGCATTGAACGAAGTTGTTCTGCAATCTCATGATATTTACTCATTCGTTCTTCGAGAAGAACGTTTAATTGTTTCTCAAGTTCTATTCTTTTTGGAATATCGCCTTGAGTGTCGGCAATATCCATTTGATTTTTAGTGTCTAAAATTTGCTCATTTAGTGATTTTAATTGGTTTTCTGCGTCTTGGATCTGTTCTTTGAAAGTTGGTAACAAATTAAGGATTCTATCTATAAAAGTTCGTTCTTTAGAGGAACCAGAACCACTAGAAGTTCCAGCTTCCCTAAGTCCAATACTCGATGCTTGTTTTAATGCCTCTATAGTTTTTAAATATTCATCTAACTTATCAACATTAGCCAAAGTTCTTAATCTTTTATCTCTTTCTACCATGTAGGCAGCAAAATCAGCGCCGAAACCAGTTCCACTTTCATCTATCATGGAATTGATTTGAGTATTCAAATCATCTAATTGTAGTAATAATTCTGCCTTTGCTTTTCCTACTTCTTTAATACTTTGTATTTGAATACCATACATTTCAAGTTCTGCATTCAAAGCGTTCCTCATTTTTTCAAGTTCTTGTTCTCTCATGTTTAAACTATCTTGGAACGCTTTAATTTTTGCGTCTCGTAACGCTTCTACTGCCTCAATGTTTATTTTTATCTGACCATTTTCAACACTTATAGCATTTACAAGTTCTTTTTCTTGTATAATCATTTTGGCTATAGAGTCTGCACTTAATTCTCTTCCGTTTTTAACGTCTTCAATAAGTTTATTTAATGATTTTACTTCTTCGGAAGCATTATCATATGATTTGGATAAATCTTCTAATTGTTTTTCAAAATTATAAATAACATTACTTACTTGAGGAACTACTTTAAGAAGTTCTATAAATTGATTTGTGAAATTTTCTAATGATTTTGTAGCAATTCCTGATAAATTTACATTTGAAAATAGTTTTTCAATCCCACTTTTAATTTCCGAAACAACATAATCAATTTGATTTTTTATATTTTTATCAAAAGGATTTTCATTTAATTTCCTTTTTAATTCATCATATTGTTTAAATAAGTCATTTAATCCGCCACTTGAAAGCATATTTCGAATTGCATTGTTAAATATCCTAATTCCTTCTGACGGATCAATATTCGACATTGATAAAGATTTAGCAAGTTCCTCTGATACCCTTCTTGCTTGATCGGTTAAAGATTTACCATTATCTTCAAGTTCATTTTGTAATACTTTGAAATAAGATGAAGAAGTTTCTGAAATATTTTTGCTTGCTTCTTGTGCTTTTTCTTGATAGTATGATAAATTTTTATAGTAGCCTTCTAAAACCCTATTTAAATATGCTAGATCATTTGTCTTAATTCCAGTCAATAACGTTACCGGGCCAGTTATATTACCAGATAATCTATTATTTATATTATCAATAACCCTTTGAACTTCTTCTGCTTTTTTTACATAATAATCATAATCTTTATTATATTCCTTTAAGTTTTTATTTATTTCGTTACTATTTCCTATAACCTTATTCTTGAGAAGTTCTTTTTCTAATCTATTTTGTTCTTCTAACTGTTTAATCCTTATTTTTATTTGTTCAGTATTGTCAGCATACGCTTCCCCTTGTGCATTAATTCCAGTTGCAGAAACACCGTACAATCGAACCAAATCTTTTTCAATCTGGCTCATTTTATTAAGTTCTTCTTGTGTTTTATTAGTTTTATTCCTTAGTGTATCATATTCCTCTGATAATTTCCTTAACCCTTCTAATTGGTCAGTTATTTTTGTTGTATTTTCATTATATGTATCTACTATTTTAGACAAATTGTTTTTTGCTTGATTCGAAGAAGAAATTAGTCTTGTTATTAATTCTATCAAACCAGCAACCGCAACAGATATACCAAACGTAATAGTTGCTTGAAAAGCCGCTGCTGCAATTCTTGCAACATTAATAGAGGTTGCCAATGTTCTAAAAGATGTTGACAAAGTGTTTATTGAAATATTTCCTGCAACAATAGCACTTGTCATCTTTGCTGTTGTTCCAGTAAAAGTTAAAATTGCAGCAGTAGCAATTCCTGCAATCGTCGGTAAAAATCCGAAGGTATCAAAAAATTTGGTTAGTAAACCAAGTGTCTGAGTTAATAAACTGATAATACCAGCAAATAAATCTTTTAATCCAGATTCGCCTAACGTATAGGCGAATTCTTGCCATGCAGATGTGAGAAGATTAATTTTCGCTTCTAATGATTGCATATAACGCTCATTTTCTCTCATTGCAGAACCTTGAGAGTTCATAGCGGTTTCGGTTGCTTTTACTGCTGTGTCCCAGTTGTTCATTAATGCTAAGACAATCTGTTACTTTCATCGCATTAGCGACTACTGACTACAATTATTCATTGTAGCGGAAATGGTTCTTCCAAGAGTGTCTTTACACTCGACCATTTCTCTCTATGTTTCCATAGAGTTCAGACTGTAACTTCATCCCATTAAGGGAGGCCATCGTTCAGTCGTTACGGATTCTGATTTATACATATAATCTAATATTACTAGGCTGAATTAGTAATATTAGAAATTTCATAAATAATTCCATCTAATTTTTTTATTATTTTATTTTTATCTTTTTCTTCTAATAAATTATATAATTTTGAAACATGAATCAACTCAACTTTATGTGGAACATTTGAAATATGATTTCCTCTTAAATATATTATTTTTAATTTTTTACAATAAGGTAGATACTTTTCAAACGTCCCATCATGAAACGCCGTCCAAGAACTTATTTTGCAATCTGCCCAAATTTTATTTTTAAATTGAAAATCTGGACGAATACTTTTTCCATCAACTTTAATTACTTTATTATATTTATACTTTATTTTTAACTTATCTATAATTTGTTTTACTATTTTTTCAAACATCGTTCCTAAATTTTGAATATTATTTATAGTAAGATGATCCAATGGATTTAGCCCAAGTTCTAGTATTACATTTTCAATAGAACCAAAATATTGATAAATGCCAAATAATAATGCAGAATCATATGATCTTAAATTAGATGTGTTTATTATATTTCCTTCTTCATAAAATTTTTTAACCTGTTCTAAAATAAAATCTTTACTAAATTTTCTTCTTGAAGGAATATAATTAAATCCTAATAAATTAATTAATTCATTCCATCCTAAATCAAAATGACTTGTAGCTGCCGACACAAGCGCTGGATCTATATGTATCATATTTGTATAATTTAAATTTATACCTTCATTATAATATTTTTCTATTTTATTTTTTATTTTTTCTTTATCCCATACAACTAAATCTCTTTCAAGATTATAATATTCTAGAGCATTATTCACACTACCAAATTTTCTTATTAAAGCTTTTTCAAGTCTTAAATCGTTAAATTCAGTTCTCATTGCATTAGTTGTTAATCTACCTATTTGTTTTAAATAATTCAATCTTTCAATTATTTCCTGTTCAGTAAGAGGTTCTTTTTTATAGTAATTATGTTCTATATTTAACATATTGCACAAATTTTTTATATTTTTAAATCTTTTTTCTATTCTATAAATTAATAAAGGATCTTCATTTCTAATATCCTTATATCTTATACTTTTACCATCATAATATCTTTTTAAAAAATGATAAATTATCCATGCTTCACTGATCTTCCTCATTGATTCAACTCCCATTTTAAAAATATTTCAGCCAATTTTAATATGTATAAATCAGTCTTTCCTCGGTATCGCCCTCGACTTTACGTTAGGGGTTTCACCGATATAGATGGCTTTTTCATCTTATATTACTATAAGAGGAGGCACCAACTTTACCTCGTCAACTGGTATCTTCCAGCAATTACCACCGCTAAATCTTGTTTTTGAGCATTTGTTAATGTATTCCACTTTGCCGCAAGATCAGAAAGAACATCTGAAACCTTTCTGCTTTCACCAGCAATATCTCTTGTCTGAACACCTATTTCTGCTAAAGCTTCCGCTGCTTCATCTGCATAAATCCTAGAAAATGTTGACTTTAACATATTGCCAATTACAGAACCAGACTCACGGGTAACTTCAGCAATAGCAGTCGTATACCCTGTTAATTGCTCAAGTGAGGCTCCATAAGTTTCCGCAGCCGATGAAGCGTGAGACAAACTATCTGCTAACTGTCTAACAGTAACCGCATAGTTATTGTCAGTTTCATTTAAAACGTCAACAATTCGAATAGAATCTTTTGCTTCTATGTTGAATGCGGTCATTGCGCCTATTAAGTCATTCATTGCTTCTTCTGGTTTTAAATCAGAAACGTTGGCTGCTAAGACGCTTGTACGAGTTAAGTCTAATGCTTCCTGAGCGCTGTAACCAGCTTGCGTTGCCATAATTAGAGCGTCATTAACGTCCGTTATCTTTTGCCCTAATTCTGTAGCAGTATTTATTGCTCCTCTAAACATTTCTTCGATGTTTGTTCCTTCATCGGCAACACGAGCCAATTGGGTTAACTGTGAATCAATTTCAATAATAACGCCCAACGCTTGCTCTAATGCACGTTTAGTTCCATATATTGCTGTTGTTGCTAATGCCCACGTAATAGTTCTGGAAATTGCTATTTTTAATTGTTCATTCCATCCTAATTGTCTCGCACTAACATCGCTTAAGCCTTTGTCAACTTTGTATAATTGACCAGTAGTTTCATCAAGTATGGCAGTATAATTATGCCAATACTTTCCACCCTCTAAAACACGCACATGCATTTCTTTCATTCGATTTCCAAACTGGTCAACTTTTGGAATTACCTTAGTAAATTCTGCATTGGCTCCGGCAACCGCCTTTGCGTAATTTAATAATTCTTCTTGTGAAGCATTAAAATTTAAAGGAACATCAAGATTAACAACTTGAGCATTTTGAAATCTGGTAGCTGCATATTCAGCATATTTTTGTTTAGCTTTTTCTTGATTTTCATTAACTTTACGTTCTTCTTGCGCTCTTTTTGCAATAGTCTCTAAGCGCTTTTGTTCTATCTTCTCTAAATCTCTTTCTAATTGTAATTGCTCTTTTAGTTCATCCTTCTCTTGTTGTGCATAATCAATTATTTGTTTTCTGCTAGTTAATTCTTTCTCCGAATCAAAATTTAAAATTGTGGCTATATATCCATCTTTATAAATTTTAGTTGATTTAAATGGTTTACCCTCTGGATCTTGAAATTCGATTTCTTTTTGTAACTTCCCAAATTCATTTAATTCTTCTTTTGTTAATTTAATTGTTTTTCTATAATTATCAGTAGCTTTTTCTTGTTCTTTTAATGTTTTCTTTGCTTCGTCATGTACATTTTTTGTTACTTTTTTAATTTGTTCTCCGTTTTCATTAATGCTGGTTATTACCGTTGTTGTCGTTCCATCGAGTCTTTTATAAACATCGATTACTTCTTCAACTACTTTATTTTGCTGACGAACTGCTTCTTTTACTTTGTCTAAATTGTTAACAATGTTTTTTAAGTTAGTTAGCGTACTGTCATCAATTTTAATTTGCAAATTTAATTTTTCGACTTTTTTCTCTAATTCTCTTATCGCTTCGTTTATCTCTTTTGTCGATTGTTGCTCGTTAATATTGGCTACTATTAGAATCCTTAAATCATTAGGATTTGCCATTTAATCACCCCTTTCTTTGAACAAAAAAGAAGCGACTCCCAATCGCTTCTTAAGATAAAATTACGATTTCATTTGACAATTGCACAAAAAAGAAAAAACCCTAAAATACTTAGGGTTCTTTATTTCTTCTGCAATTCCGATTGAACTTCTTTATTTTGAAAATTTTCTTGTTTTTCATCTTTTACAGGAAAAGAAAGGGCTACAACTATCTCCGTAAGAGCCTGAGCTTCCTTAATTCCTTGTAATTGTATTCTATCTAAAAAAACTAAAATATTATTTCTCATATTATCTGAAATTTCATATAGCGCCACCAATAAAACCTCCCATTAATTCCAAACAACATAACCTTTAAAGGGATTGTTGCCTGTTCCTGAACTGTCTGACCATTTAATATCTGACCATTTAATATTGGGATAATCATAAGTGTATTTGTACACATGTTCATGCTTAATAATAATTTGAGTTTTTCCTAATTCCTTTATTATTTTTATAAATTCTTCAACAGAACATTCGATTTCCAAATTATCAATTTTAGCTTTAACCATTAGTTACCCTCCATTAAAAATTATCAAAAATTTTCTTCTTTTCTTCTTCAAAATCTCTAAGATCGTATATTGAAGTCGTTTCAATAGATTCATGATGAGCAACATACTTGCTAACTAATTTAATATCGACCCCTGATTCTAAAAGATAAGTAATACAAGAATTTTTAAAAATATGCACATTAATTCTTCTCTCTAATATCCCAGAAAGCACTTCCGAACAAAAATAATCGGCCCACGTTGGAGCCATCTGTCTAACTTCTCCTAAATGTTGTGTAGTGAAAATATATTCTGATTCATAGCCTCTGCTATCGACCCATTTTTTCCAATAAGGCAAAACGTCTAATGGAATCATATATTGTAATGGCTTCCCATCTTCAGATTTACCTTTACCACGAACAACATGAGAAAGAATATAATTTTGCCCTTCTGGAATTGGATAATTAAGAATTTCTGTTCTAAATTGAATTATCTCACTACGCCTTGCACCAACCCTAAATGCCGTTGCAAGCCAAGCCATTCCTAACCAGTTCTCATCTTCTTCTAAAACTTTCATCATGTAGTCATATTCTTCTTTTGTTACTTTGATTTTTTCATACACACGATTCTTTGGCATTGGCGGAAGACCGCGAGTGAAATTTCGGAAATTTTTGTAATTTTCATCTTCATCAGCAACAACATTTTCGATATAATTACAAAAACTTGATACACTTGCTTTTTTGAGATTTAGCGCACTTGAAGAAAGCTTACGTTCATCACGAAGAAAACTTATATATCTAAGAAAATCACGTTTTGTTATTTTGTATAAGGGCTTATTATTCAGCGATCTATAAATAAACCACCCGAATTGCCGTAGAGAACTGGAGTATTGTTTTTTAGATTGTGGAGAATGATTTTGCACATTAATAAATTCTTCAACCAATTGACGATATTCCTCGTTTACCATTTCCCACATTTCATCTGTGACTGGCGGGAGTTTTTCTGCTGGTTGACGAAGTGTATTTTTGTTTATTTGCTTTTTACTCAACGAATCACCCCTTATCTTACATCAAATCCTCTTTTTTCAAGACCTTCTTTTAAAGCCTGAATATGGACACCTGATCTTTGTAATGCTTTAATGGTTTCTTGTGTAAACGGTCTACTTTGTAGATATTTCCAAGATGTATGATCTCTATTGTATTTAAATTGATATTCTCCATATCCAGCATTGTCACCATATTCAATCAATGGGGCAATATATAAATCTTCTTGATCTGCCCCTTTAGCCATGTTAATCACAGAAAGAACAACGGAATTTCCTTGTTTTTCTACAACAGCTACCATCATCTCAGTATCTTGTAAGCCACCATTATTAAATTTCCTACGTTCGTAAACATATGGTTGTTCGTATGCTTCGTAAACTACTTTTTCAATTTGTTTTTGTTCTTCAAACCTTACTGCGTCTGCAACTTCATCTTTCATTGTTTCAACAACTTTATCTTGAATATATTTATAAAGCTCATTCCGCCCCTTGAACGTCGGCATTTTCAAGTTCCTCCATATTCTCAACCTCTTTCATAACTCCAACAACGCCAATCTCTGCCAATCGTTCACCAATTACTTTTGCATTTTTATCTATTTCAGAAAAAACAAATTCAATTTGTTCTTTATCAAAACCATCATTTATTAGTTTTTCTGTAATCCCAAGATCATAAAGTGAGTTTGAAGCATAAATTAAATCGTCAACATTGTCTAAATCAGGTAGCGGTACATCAGAAAAATATTTGATAATCATTGTATTTATTAAAGCCGTTGAATCTGTGATGGTATCCACATTTAAATCTTTTTTATTCCTTATTTCATATAAAATTTGCAAATAATGAATTAGCATTTTGAAGATTTTTGATCTTCGGAACTTCTTATCAACGACAACCTCATAATCTTCGTTATCAATTGAAATATATACTTTCTTTTTTTCGTTAAACTGTGAAGCAAGTTTATTTAATTTTGTTGGTGTTAGTTTTTTTGCTTTTGCCATTTTTCCACTCTCCCTTATATTTTTAAAAAAATAAGGGGAAAGCGACTGAGAGAAATCGCCTTATCGAAGATATTGATCAGATATCTTCTATCCCCAATAAATACAATATTTTATCATTTATTCTTCATCATCGTAAAAAATTATCTCTGTAGTAATATCAACCCCGCCCACTTTAACACTAAACAAGTCAAAGACAAGACTCAAAGAAGTTGGATCGCCTGTAGAACTCATAGAAATACTAAAGTTTGGCTGCAATTTTGCCTTATGATAAATAATTTGTGCAGCAACACTAGTTTTTGAAACTTCATCTTGATATAAAGTATCGCCAACTAACTTAACATATTTAGGAAATCCTTTCGCAGTAAAGGATAACTTTTTAGCACTTGTTGCTTGGAATTGATAATATACTTCTACTTCATCACCAATATTGACAGTTGATGTAGTGGCTAATTTAACAGTATTAGTAGTTACAGAATCAACAGTTTGTTCTTCAGTAATAATGCCGTTTACATATTTATAAACAGCAATATTTGTAGCTCCGCCAACAGGAGTTTTGCTTAAAACTATTTGTTTTCCTCCGTTTCCATCATCTTGAACTTGTAAAATTTCGGTTTTGTAAATATTTTGTGAACCAGATTTTATGTCTTCTCCAGCTAATAAAGCAAGGTGCTGCATCGTGAAAATTTGTGTTTCTACTGTAAGGGTTTCCGTTTTGTCTCCATCCCAAGCAATCCTACGAACTCCTGCACCAGTTGCATAAACACGACTGGCTGCCCATTCATGCGAAGCAGTATTAGCATAATCAAAATACATAATTGGTTTGTTTGTACCTGCGTCAAACATTTGTAATTTCAATATCTCTCTAGAACCATAACGCCCCAAATCTAATGCCATTTAGTTATTCCTCCTTAATCAAATAAAATAAAATTAAAAAAATCTCCTTTCGGAGATTTGAAAATACTAAAATTTACTTTTTATAATCCATTCAGGCAATTTATGATTTTCGCCAAGATATCCGTTTGCCCAAACTCTGAGCAAACGAGTATGTTGCTCTTTTAAATTCAATCTTTCAAACAAGGCATACACTTGATAAATTGTCAATTGCCCAACATTAAAAACGTTTATACCATTTCCCTCAGCATTGCAAAGAATTGACAATATATCCTTTAATGATAATGTATCTGCTGAACCACTTTTCTTATATTTATTTCGAAAACTTTGCAACTTTTCATACATTTGTTTCGCTTTTTCGTTTTTAAACCTTATAACACTATCTTCTTCAATTATTCCATTTAACTCTTTTATCTTTTCAGATATTTCAATATAATTATCTTTGTTCATGAAAATTTTATTTTCTACCAAAAATGCATATTGAGATTCCGAATAATTAATTTCTTTTTTTGTAAAAAACCGCAATGCATTTATTAATTCATCTCTAATTACTGAAACTGATATAAATAAATCATATGTGTCTATGTTTTCAATTTCTTTGTATTTATCATCTGATAAATTTAACAAATTTATAAATACTACTTCTTTGTTGAATGTCGCAAGACTTAAGTAAACATTGTATTGTATCTCGCCAATATCTGCTATTTCATTAATTGTTGGAGAAAAAATGTCTACATTGTTTACTTTAATAGGTTTTCCAAGAAAGTATTTAAGGCGATCATCACCCATAGTTTCACCTAATTAAAATCAACTGGTTTATACGACAAATATGCGCCAGAATAACTATTATTAACAGAAAACTCATCCATTTCATATAATTCAAGTTTTCCCAATCCGAATCCACGTTGTTTGTTCATTATTTCATCAATCTTATTTAAAAGAAAATCAACCCTTGTAACTCCGTAATCTGTTTTGAACAAGGATTTATGTGTAAATATAGAAATAAAAATTAATCCTTGTTTAAAAACATTGCTTATCGGCCTAAACCGTTTAAAATGAATTGACAAATAAGTTTTGGCAGTATCGTCTACATTGGGAACAAAAAAGTGAGGATAAATATTGTCATACACAAGGATTGAAGTATCTTCTATGTCATCTTTATTTAAAAAATTTGTTTCGTTATAAAACAACGCTTTGCAAATATTCTGAGATTCTAATAATTTTAACATTATTGTATTTTTATATTTGCTTAATTCTTCAAACTTTGCCAATCAATCACCTTCTTAATTAGAACAACGGTTTCATATTAATTTGTTTCCATACAGAAACATTCGAATCTTTTTGCAACGTTGCTTTTAAATACACACTTCCAAAATTTGAATTATTGTTTTTAATCGTACAACTAGATCCGCTATAATTTGTTATTATAGCTAACGCTGTGTTAGAAACTTTATCATTTGAAAACAATTGCCAAATTACGCTTTCATTAGTTTGTATTCCATTATTATAAACAACTGCCTCAAATGTTTTTGATTGTCCATTTTTTATTTCGTTAACCCCAACAATTTCAATTGAAAAATTATCTACAATGACTGTTTCAACTGTTACAGATATTGTATCTGATACAGTATTATCATCAACCAAACTAACAGTAATCAATGCAGAACCATCATTCACACCAGTAACTAAACCATTTTCATCTACTGTAGCAATAGATTCATCTGAAGACGAATAAGACACTTGAGCATCTTCTTCAACTCCGTTATTTTTTACAACAACATTCAATTGCACAGAATTTCCTGATTGAATTGAAATGCTATCGCCATTTAAAATTTCTATAGTATAATTTGCAATGTTGTTGTAATAATCAGCAATTCCTAATTCGATATTATCAACATTGTCTTTCAATACATCCTGTTTAAGAATTAGATTGACCAAACCAGCATCACTAACTAAATCAAAATCAATTACCTTATAAGCAGTTCCGCCAAATAGAAACCTTTTTTCTAAGCGGATTTTCCGAGTATGTTCATTATTTTGTACAACCACTTGTCTCCGTCCGTCAGGTAAACCCATAACTTTATCTTCGTCTACGCCAGAATTAGAACGATTATTAAAATAAAACACACAAGGGAATGAACGAACAATTCCTTTTTCGTCGATCCATTTTAAGTCGCTATTGCATTCTTCCATTTGACCTCTGTAATAAATATTTCCTTGTTTATCAACTATTGTGATAATCCAAATTTCATTTTCCCAGTTTATGTAATCACCGCGACTCAACGTAAATTCTGGAGCTAAAGCAATGGTTTTTATATCTTGATTTTTTGAGTCATCAATAATTAATGCAGGAGTAAGCGATTCACTACCATTTATTGAAACTTCATAATAAGATGGACTATTTTTCATTGATGTTATTACATTTCGAGAAAAGCTATTCACAAATGAATTTTTAATGTTTCCACCACGATTATTTAAATAATTTCGATAAGAGTCCAGAAATGGCATTAATCAGATACACCTACTTCCGAACTCTTAATATCAAAAAGATAATAATTCATTTGTGAATCAACTTTGTTTTCTAATTCCTTTTTTGTTGATCTTATCTCTTTAAGATGATTAGCTGGACTAAAAATATTAAAATCTTTTGTTGACAAATGATTTCTAAATTCTTCGATATTGTTAATTTGTGTTTCCATCCATTGAATTACACATAAAGTTGAAAGAATATCTTTTTCCGTATCACTCAAAGTTTCATTGAAAACTCTTGTCATATTATCTCTGTCGTATAAATTTTTCCTACAATAACGAAACTTTGGTATTGCACTAGCCAAATATTTATCGAAGATACTGTTTATATCAGTTTCATCTAAAGACGCAAAATCATAATCAATAATTTTACTTAAAAACAAGTCTCGAATCTCATCAAAAGATGTGGACATTCACCCCACCACACTTTATTTTTTGTCTCCTTCTTCCAAAGACTTAAAATCATATCCAGACCATTCTTCTAAGAATTTCACTTTATTCAGATTTAAGTCATCGAATTCTTTAGCAATTGCAATAACTCTATCAATTACATGTTTTTCTTTTTCATTACTAAGTACAGATTTCATTTTATTAATATTTCCTTTGATAAGTTCCCTAATTTCATCGTCTGTATAATTAGCGATAGTTCTTACGTCGTATCCAAATTCAATATTTTTTTCAATATCATCAATTATTAACATTTTCCTTCTGAACATATTACTCGTACTATTAATATAATCAACTTCTTCTTCATCGATTAAACGATATCCCTTAGAAGGAATTATTGTACTTTTGACACCATCCATAAAATTTATACCAACTTCAAAAGCATTGGGATTAATAATTTTTATTTTTTTAGCCACAAAATGACACTCCCTTAAATTTTTTTGTAAATTTAAAAATCAAATTTGGGAGGAAGTTTATTTTCCTCCCAAATTAAATATTTTATTTTTTTATTAGCTTAAAGTGGTATCTTCATAAATAGCAATTGGTTGACGAATTTGATTAACCCCAACAACACCTGCGCCCATGAGTTGATCGAAGCGCATTTGATATGATCTGTCATTGATATTTTGTTGTTGCATGCTCATTACTCCGCCGGGGAACCAAATTTTCAATGTTTTCAATTCAGGTCTAACATTTGGAACTATGTAAATATAGCCTTTATTTAATGCAGTTTCAAAACCATTTAACCCAACATACGGATTAACCAGCTTAACAACGGTTGCACCCTTGTATACACCAATAATACCACTTCTATTATATTCATCAATAATTCCATCGCTTACCTTTCCTGCAACTGCGGTAAGTCCCGGAAGTTTTTGAAGTGCTTCATAGTCACCAACGATTGCACATCCACCTAAACGCTGCATCGCATTTAGTAATTTATCAAATGTTGCTTGAACAATGCCGTTTCCAGCACCATAAGTCGGTTCAGCAAGACCATTCAATGCGGCATTGAGTGTATCTTGGACTTTCTGAGCAATTTTAATATCAAATTGATTAAATACATCTTCGATTAACTGTTGAAAATCATATCGACCATCGGCAATCTCAATCCATTCGGCCACAGGCATTGCAGAAAGAGATTCATATTTCAAAGTGCCATAAGAAAATCCAATTCTTGATGCGTCAGGAGTACCATTAGGCGTTTGCCAATAAGCTTCTACTTGTTGGGTACGATATTTGAAAATCGGTCTTTCCCTGAGATCCGTGCGCTGGACATCGCCTACAATATCAAGATAATTGGTGTAAAAACGAACCATATTATCCACAACATATGCAACAATTTCATTTAATTCATATAGATTCATTGGATTAGGATTTGATGCTAATTCTTTAATAAGAGCTAAAGATTCTTTATAATCTTCTTTAAATGTATCAAGTTCTAGCTTTTTCTTGTCGGTAAAAACTTCTGAAAGCACTTTTACAATTCTAGAATTTTTAGTTACAGTCATTTTATTTCCTCCTTGAAATTAATATTTTAAATTTAATTAATGAGTAACAACTTCTAATTTAAGCGCATTATTTCCAAATAAGGTGTTCTTCTCTTTAACGACAAAACTTAGTTCAGGAGTACGAGCACCAATTGCTTCAACTTTTCCGTTTGCACCCACAGCAAATTTTGAACCAACTGCTACTGCACTATAATCAGCCACAGTAAATTGATCAGTGGTAATTACATCGCCAACTTGAAGAGAACGCAATGGTACATATTCACCAGCTTTATATACAACATCTGCGTCTGCTACTGCTTGCTCGTCAATTGTATTGTTTTGTTGTAAAACAAGTTTAATACCAGAACCGTCTCCAGCCGTAGCATCTGCTACAGGAGAAACAGTTTTATTAGCATAATCAACAACAACAAATTGACCAGGTTTAAGATCAACAGCAGCTTTAAAACCACCTTCAACTACATTACCGACTTGTTTGTTAACCAATACAGCCATTAATTTATCCTCCTTAATTTATTATTTTATTTTTATTATTCTTCGACTTCAGCTAAGAGATAATCTTTTTTATTGACAGGAACAAAATCACTTGAAGCTGAAGCGAATGTTAAAATTTCATCTTTTTTATTAGTTTGTGTTTGTTTTTCAATTTGTGAAACAACAAAATTATTCAATTTATTAACATCGCAATCTTCAATTGCCTGTTTAACTTCATTAGATTCATAAATTTCTTTTGGCAAAAGTTTCTTATATCTTTCAGCCAATTCCTTCTTTTGCGCTTCTTTCTTTTCAGCTTCTACAGTTTCTTTGAATTTCTTCAATTCTTCATTTTCAGATAAAACTGCTTGCTTTTCTTCTTTTAATTGAAGAATTTCTTCTTGTTGGGAAACAACCATTGCTTTAGAATCGTTAAGTTCTTTCTCCAGTTTTTCAACTTTTTCTTTCAGTTCTTTGTTTTCTTTTTCAAATGCTTCTAATTTTTCCTTTAATTCTTTGATTTCTTGTTCATTCATTGCTTTGTCCTCCTTGTTATTATTGTTGTTGCCTGAAGTTTCTTCAGGCCATTCTAATCCTAATTCATTGTAGTGTCTTTTGAGATGATTTAAGGCGTCCTGATTTTCAGGATCGTTTCTCATCAAAAAAGACAGAGCAGTTTGTACTCCGTCTTTGCTTACAACCAATACTCCATTTTTAATAACATGATGTGGATATTTTAAGTGTTCTGATGGGGCATCTTCCCATCCATCTTCAACAATCAGATAAGCTTCTTTCACAAGAGTTTCCGCATTACTAGCAGATGTCAATTGTTTTCTTAATTTACTCTTGTTTACGCTTCCCCAACTTCCTGTCATATCCGCAGCATCTTTAGAATTGTCAATTTCAATTTTTTCACCTTTGTTTTCATCAGCATTCAATGCAATACTTACCTCGTCTGCGGAATCAGGAATAAAACCTCGTCTTCCTTTCACCCACTCATTTTCGGGGCTTAATACAACACTTTCTCCTTCAACTTTGTAAGGAATTTTGTATAAAACATCGTAATTATACCAGTCTTCAACAATGACAAAATCATTGAAAAATTTTAAAATGCAATATTTATATGTCCTATTCCCTTTTGAATCTACAGGGTTTAAAAGATTGTATACTTGACCAGTAATTTCGTCAAAACTTAATGAAAATGCTTCAATATCTGCAAATACTTCAATTTCAATTCCTTTATTATATTTATCCTGATTCACTTGTTCACCCCCTTTCAAGTCCTTGTCAATAGCTTCAGCAATTAATAATTCTGCTTTAGCGCGAACTTCGGCAGGAGAATCAACAATACAATCACCAAATAATTTTCCACCACGATAACTAATTATTCTTACTCCATCTTCAATGCTTTCATATTCACTAACCAATACCTCACAAGAAGTTTCGAGTTCTCCATTTTCATATAACTCTATTAATGCTTTGCAAACATTCGGAAAACGTTTTGGAACTCTTGCGCTGCCAATCAATAATAAAGCACCATCATCGGATTCTTTTTCCCAAAAATCAACAAATGAACCTATAATATCTGTTCGAAGTTCGCCTGTTCTTCGATCATATTCATGAGATAACTTATGATACAAACCATTTTCAAGATTTTTTCTATTTACGACAAGTGGAATCCCTATGTATTCAGATTTATTGATTACTACGCCCTTAATGAAATCATCTGTAAATCTTACATTGTTTAAATTTGTTTGGTTGCTTAAAATACATACATTTAATGTCATATAAATATCGCTTGATTCGTTATTTAATTCTAATATTTTTGATTTTAAAGAGATTTTTTCTTCCAAATTTTCTCACCCCCATAAAACAAAAACCTAGCCATCTGAAGGACTAGGAATCATATTTCCGCCATTTCCTTTTGATTTGTCTGTGTTATCATTTTTTGAATTAGGATCTTTTGGTCTTCCACCTTGATTATCTCCGCTGCTTGTGAAACTTGTATTATGAACAGGCAATATTTCATCTAATTTGAGAACTTCGTTTTCATACCTTGCCTGTGAAATAAAGTAATCAAAATCTCGACCACTTGCTTCAACATAATCTTTGAGTGACCCTCTACCCTTAAGATACAATGCTTCAGCCCGTTCAAATTCCTTATCCTGATTGAGATACGTAACTCTACTAAATCTTATTTTTGGATTAAATGTACCGCTTGGTACAAGATAACTCATATACTCATTTAATCCATCTTCTACTTGTTCGATAATTGCAAAAATAAATGAACTTACCTTTTCAGAGTTAATAGTAGCAGAACCATAACTTTGACCTGTCCCACCACCAGAACCCAAACTTTGAGAATATCCTAATTTATTGAATATTGCTCTATCGATGCGTTCATATACATCTTTATTAAATATATTTACATTTACTTTAAGTTCTTCCAGAGTAACAAAATCAGGAATTGTTAATGGAGCTACAGAAGAATTTTCGCCTGATTGACCATTGTATTTTTTCATTAATAAATTTTTTAAATTATTATGTAATTCTGTTCTCAATTCAGGTGGTGCTGGCATTGTTCCTTTTCCTGTGGAATCTGGGATATTTCCTACTTTTTGAACAATAATTTGATTTATAATTCTATCTGCAACTGCTCGTTCTGTACGTTCTAATAAATCCTTGTGAATAATGCTTGGTAACGCAGGAATACAATATGGTAATGCATAAGGATTATTTCTTGATCCGCGAAACTTAATTACTTGTGTCTTTTTTATATCTAATGGAACGTATTGATATTCTTTTGTTTTTTTATTACGATACCTAACATATTTATCCAAAGTTACTTCATCAGGCGCAGCTTCAATTACTTGTTCTATTTGAAGCATTGATGATTTTCCATAATATTCATATATGTAATTTAAATCATAATACACTTGCCATTTTCCGTTTCTCATAAATTCAATTACATATTGTTCTGGTTCTAAAAATTGAATAAATTTATTATCACGATTGTACCAAACACACGTTCCTTCATTCATTACTTGAAATATAGTATCTCTTGCTAATTTAACTACGTTTATACGTCTGATAAAATCATCTATAATTTTTTTCTTTGATTGAAATGATTTTTGTTGCATGTTATCCCACAAAATGGAATAACTTAAGATCGGCAAAGATTTAAAAGTGTCGTAACAATCTGTAACAATACCATCTCGATGATAAAAATATGAACTCATTTTAATTAGTTCTTTTCTGTAGTGGTAAGGATTACATAACCATTTGTAAAATTTATTTATATCAAAATAATATACCCAAGCCCCCGGAAATATACTTTTTACTACATCATAGAATGACGCTAGTTCATAAAATGAATTATCTACTAATTGGACTTCATTTTGTGCATTGATGGAAATCACCTACTTTCTTTGCTAATTATAAATAAAGAATAAGTAATCATTTATATTTAATTTATGTTCTATATTTTCAAATTCTTTAATGTACCATAACCCCATCGATAAAGAAGAATATCTGTCTTTATCAACTCTTTTTGTTACTTGTTCAATTGTAAATTTACCGCTAGGAAGTTTTTTTAGTTTCAAATTAGCAATTTCTTCAATTAATAAATCAGTATTAACAAATGGTAATATATTGTTTTTAATATAATTAACATCATTAACATCGTAATTGTTATTTTGATTTTTTATTAAAAGTTGTAATTTACCACTTTCCACCATATCAATAAAATTTACAATTATATCATGATTAATTCCTTGAGCAGTCAAAGCGTACACAATTTTTTCGGCATTTATTTCTTCTGGCTGATGATCAGTATTTATCGTACCCCAACAACCTAAACTTTCTCCAGTAATAGGATCGATTGTGTCTTTTAACAATTCGTCAAGTAATCCTACTCCAAGTCCGTTTATATCTACAACAACAACTTTAGCATTATAAATTTTTCTTATCCTCTTAACTTCAATAGCTTGGGCCTTAAAAGTTAATCCATTTTGTAAGTTTATAATATTTACCAAAGGAATTTTTGTAATTTTTCCTTCTTTACTTCTTTTTATTTTTAAAACAGAAATAGAAGTTTGGTTATTATTTTTAGATTGGCTTCGAGCAACATCAATGCTTATAATATACTCACTTTTATTATCTCCTTTTAATTCAGGCTCAATCAATGTTCTTAAATTTAATAATTTATTTATATCTACAAGTGCCCCATCTGTAGCACCAACCCATTTACTTTCATAGTTCATTGCAAAATAAACAGGTGATAATTTTTCCTTCTTTTCCAAAATTGCTGATTTTGGTTCTCCTCTGCCATAATGAACTGCCAATTGCCAATCAGATCCTAATACAATTTTTCCTTTTAAATTGATCATTTCTTGAACCATTCTGATGTTTCTTTCAAATTCGTCACTACCACGAAATCCTGAAGTAGTAAAAAAATGAATTTGTCCATTCATTTCTTCTGGATTTATAACTGCTTTTTTACCAATTGTTCGTCTTGGAACATTTGGAATAGGCTCTAATACATCTTGAAATAATTCATTATTTAAAAGGTTGGCTTCTTCAATGTTTATTCTTTTTCTTCGTTGTCCCTTTGAGCTTTGTTGATTGGCAAGAACATCTATTCTTCCACCAGAGAGAAATTTAATTTCTGCTGAATCTTTTTGAAAACTTGGGTTACCATCAAGTTCATTTAGCAATAACGGATAAAATTTTGTTAATTCTCTCCATTTATCCTCTAAAATGCTAGAAGCATTTTCTTTGGTTTGTGCAGTCATAGCTATTTCTATATCTGGAAAAAAAATTGCGGCATGAACCATCCCCATAACTTCCGTCATCGTTTTTCCATAACCCCTAGGAAAAACTCCATACATAGAAAGGAATCTGGCTGTACATCTTAAAAATACTCTTTGATCCAAATCTAACCTAATTCCACCTGTTGGCGGAGTAATTAAATCATACCAAAGATCGGGATTCCAACGCGCCCATGAAACAAATTTTATCCATTTATCTAAATTCTCTATGAATTTATCATTTTCCTTAATGCCCCTTGCAGATACAGTTGGATTAAATGACGGATTTCTTACATCGTACCTATTTTTAGTATATTTCATATTATCTGTTTGAAAATTTTTATAAGATGGCATTATCTTCAACATCCTCTAGCATCAATTCGTATTCCTTTTTTCTGTCTTCGTAAAATTTATAAATTTCCTTATACTCTACAGGAGGCATACCAAATAAATCCCTAACATAATTGATATAACACCATATAGTTACATCAACTTTATCTTGTGGTCTTTCTTTAAATTTAGGTAATATTTCTATAATATCAACCGCTTGTTCAACACTTCGAGTTAATTGACCAAATGAATCTAATCCGTCTGATAAATCAGCTTTAGATAATTGTGATGGATTGATTTTTGCTGCTTGTGCAGCATCTTTTGCAAGTGTTCCCCATTCTTTAGCTTCTTTTGATCTTCCTGCTGCTGTTGCCAATTCTTCTTTTACGCGATAACGTATATATGTTAATAAAGCTTCTGTGTGCATTGCTGTTTTTTCTGGATAATGGTCTTTTAATTGTTGATATTTTTTTTCAAAATAGTAATATTCTTCAGGTTCATACCCAAAACCCCATTTATCCAGTATCTCATCACTTGGTACATAATTTTTAGGATTAAAAACATTTTGTTTATAATCAGATTCTTTTGAATTGATATTATTTTTTTCATTGTTTTCTATCTGTTCAAATGTACTATCATTCCAACCAGTTCCTTTAAACTCTGGAAGAGAGTTAGCCATTCGAATATAAGTGCCAATTGTATCGTATTTGCTAGTAATTGCACTTTCCCAATGAGAAGGGCTAAATTTAATATCTAACTGTCTTAAAATATCGTAAACACTGTTCATATCATCGTAGTCAACATATTTTTTAATACAATCTTTACAAATCGGAGCCTTACCATCAAACATTGGACTATTGGAATTATAAAAATGGTTAGGCAATTTTTCTATCTTGCATTTTAAGCATTTCCTTTTATCTTTATTTTGTTTTTTTGTGGTCTTCACTCAAAATCACCTTCTTCACTCCCCGAATTTTATATTACAAAAAAGAAACGGGAGGGCGGGAGTTACCCTGTTACCCGAAACCTTAAATCAGGAATCGCCCGTTTCAAAAAATAAAACAATTAAAGCACACCAGAACACGTCTGATATGCTTGATATTGTTTTATTTTAATTCTCCCTGCATTAATTTGATTTCTAATTCTAATTCTTTTGCTTTATTCTGTAAATCAATACATCTATCCATTATAGATGTTGCTAATCTAATTCGCGTATAAAAATCATATAAGACTTCTTTGATTTCTTTTTTTCTTTTGTATTTTTTCAAAAGATTATAATAATATTCTATCCATTCATCTACGTTTATTTCCATCTTTGGCATCAGAATTAAGTCTATATCATCTATGTATTCAACATCATCTTCTTCGTAACTTTCATATTCTTCGTCGCTATATCTATTTGTCATTAAATCCCCACCCTTCTTATCAGAGCAGAGGAACCATATAGATTCATGCACAATTACGTTTAATCTGTGACATACCCCCATCACCTACGCTTCGCTTAGAGGTGGGAGGCTTCTCGGGTAATCCCTCCTAGCGAAGGGAAGTTGACCGAGCTATCCCCGTGCGTCCAACGGTTCTTGTTTCATTAGGTAATGCCCAATTGTCTCATGCCTTCGTTTTTGATATTGATAGCGGCATTGACATCCCGGTCATTGACAAACCCGCACGAACAACGAAATGTGCGTTCAGAAAGGGATATAGATTCCTTTACTTGACCACAGCAGGAACATGTTTTTGATGACGGAAACCATTTGTCGATTTTGATGAACTTTTTCCCTTGCTCCTCTAACTTGTATTGAAGAAATGTCGTAAACATTCCCCATGCGTTATCAGCAACGCTTTTGCCGAAATTGAGTGTTTGCGACATTCCCCTCATGTTAAGGTCTTCGATAACCACGCAGTCATAACGTTTCGCTAACTGATAAGATACTTTGTGAAGAAAGTCCTTTCGTTGGTTAGTAATTCTTTCATGTAGCTTCGCAACTTTTAGTCGTTGTTTGTGCCAACGATTAGAGCCTTTCTTTCTACGAGAAAGAATCCGTTGTTCTTTTGCGAGTTTATCTAATGTCTGTCGATAAAAACGAGGATAATTGGCTTTCTTACCCTGTTCACTTTCGACATATAGACCATCCATCGAAAAGTCCAAACCAACAACCTTTTGAATTTTTACAGGTTGAATATCTTTCTCGTACTCTGTCAAAATCGATATATAATATTTTCCTGTCTTTGTTTTGGAAATGGTACAGGACTTTATTCTGTATCCAGCAGGAATTTCTCGATGTTGTTTGATTTTTACAAATTTGAGTTTTGGTAATTTGATATAGCCATCCAAAAGCATAATGTTTCCGTTGACTACGTTGGTTGTGTAAGACTGTCTCGTCTTGCGGCTTTTGAACTTAGGAAATTCAGCACGACCAGAGAAGAAATTTTGGTATGCCTTCTGCAAATTCAGTTGAGCATTTGCTAACGCAAGGCTATCGACTTCTTTGAGCCATACAAACACCTTTTTGTACTTGGCAGGAGTAGGGAATTTTTGCTTTTTCAAGGCTTCTTTGTCGTTTTTGAACTTCTCATATATTTCCTTTCGTTCAGCCAACATTTTGTTGTAGACGAAACGAACACAACCGAAGGTTTTTGCAAGAAGTTGCTCTTGTTCTTTCGTTGGATACAGACGGAACTTATATGCTTTGTTAGCCATATCGAATCACCTCACTTCATACCACTTTCACTTCGTTTAGAAGTGGGAGACTTCTTTCGGAGTGGAGTTAAACTATGAATGGCGGATCTTCCATAATCCTCCTTGATTGTAATTAATACAGCCCCCGGATTTGCTGACTTTTTAATTTTCATTGAAAAATCATCAATCCCAATAATACTCGGTGTCTTATATATTCAATATTTTTTATCCCATTCATTCCAATTGTTTTTATATCTTCATGATTTGACACTCCCCATGCCTAAAGGCAGGGTTTTCTGACGGTTTTATTTGTAAACGCCACGCTTTATTTTTAAACTATGAATAGATGATCGACCATAATTCTCTTGAATCGTAAGTAAAATAGCTCCTGGGTTAGCCGTTTTCTTTATTTTTAAAGAAAAGTCATCTATTCCAATAATACTAGGAGTTTGTATGTATTCAATATTTTTTATCCCATTCATCCCAATTGTTTTTATATCTTCATGGTGTAAATGACCAGCTAACATCAAATCCACAGGATGATTATAAATCATTGGGTATTCCAAAAGACTCTCAACTAATTTTTTCTCTTCATGACCATGTACGGCTAAAACATTAGTTCCAAGAATGTTCTGGTATACATGGTTTTTACATTTATGTATAGTTACATTTTTGTTATTTTTTAAATTGCAATAGATAATATGAGCAATTATTTTCTCCATATTTTCTTCTGGAAAATCGCCGCGCTTACCATTAAGCAATCTTAATTCAGCATGGTTTCCCATTACTGTATAATAATCAACAACAGAATACTTAGATAATTCATTAAGCCAAACAGACATAAACTCAGCAAATTCAATTGCTGCATCCACATTGCCCAATTTAATCCATTGAAGTTGACTCATTCTTAGAATACCATCAATGCTATCTCCAAGATTAAATACATGAACATGATTAATTTTATCGTTTTCGTTTATTGAAATATATTGTTCAAGTATATCCCACATTGATTTTTGGGCAATCTCAGGGTTGTACTTGTTTAATATTTCATCTTGCCAACCATAAAGAGTAAAGTCTGCACCATAATGAATATCAGCAATAGGCAATATATAATCTTTTTTTCTGTTATTTGGTTTTACATATATTAACGGCACATTTATTGACGGTCTA